>Ga0208792_1000026_pt1 | contig 63415 bp, 75 predicted proteins | sample 14_taG_FD_184087 | JGI IMG/M metagenome (GOLD analysis project Ga0208792, IMG submission 184087) | Marine viral communities from the Subarctic Pacific Ocean - 14_ETSP_OMZ_AT15311 metaG (SPAdes) (version 2) | ecosystem: Environmental > Aquatic > Marine > Oceanic | place: Pacific Ocean | collected...
CAATCAGGCCGACCATCTGAATTGCACTGACGACCGCCGTAAGGACAAGAGGAAGTAGGGAAACGCTTTCAAAGCCTTCGGTTTCCTCTCTGAAGAACCATGAGAATACGCCCAGCGACCAGCACTTATATGCCAGAAAGAGACAAAAGCACCCCACCAAGAATTGCCATGTGCGATTTTCTTTAAGAGACATAACCCGGCTCTCCTTTTGATGCTGTCCGTGAGATGGTATCCACTGCAAACAACTCGTCGTTTAGCCACTTGTCGATAAGCCGTTCGATGAACTTCATGGCTATGGCGAGAAGCAAGCTTCCTAGAATCGAGTTGAATCTTCCTGACTCAATAAGCCGCGATCTTGTCTCCCCAATCGCAATCCTTCTTATTTCTGGTTTACTGAGAACAGGATTCAAAAACCTCTTTACAGTTCCTAGGTAGGCAAGACGAGTCTCTGCCCGAACAACCCCCATCTGCTCTTTGCTCATTAGGTATCTGTTCATCCCTGATCTCCTTGCCGCTAAACTAGCAACCTCTTTTTACGTCACGACCTTGCTCGCTTCCCTGCCTTCTTCGCTGCCGGTGTGTTGGAAACGAACTGCTTTCCCTTCTTTGAGGCTTTCTTCTTCTTGGCGTTTGTTGCTCGCTTCTCTGCTGGGCTTAAAGACTTCCAAGCCTTGTCAGGAAGGTATCGGACTGTGCCTCCCTTCCTTTGGGCTTTCTTCCCGTCACTTGTCCTCCACTTCTCGGAGGTCCACTTCTCTAGGCTTCTCTGTGATTCGAGCTTTGCCATCAGTCCATGTATCCTCCGCCCGCTTTCTTGTATGCAAGCGCGAGCATCTGTGCTTTCCTAGCTGACCACTGACCGGGCTTTCCGCCCTTGCCACCGGACTTGATCTTGTTAAACATCCTTTTTCTCATGCCGGGCTTTGTGTAGTTCCCGGCCTCGTTGACTTTAGACTCTGACTTTCCACCGGACGGTTTTGCTTTTCGCTTGTACGCACCTTTGTCTCCGCTTGGCATATCAGTCCTTTTTTCTTGCTCCGTGCTTGTCAACGAGCTTTCCTCTTAGCTCTCTTCTTGCATTATCGCTTTTCTTACAGGATTCGTCTAACTTACGATCTCTGCCTCTGGCTTGACCCTCAAGCCGATCAACTATGTCTTTCGCTAGACGAGGCTTCTTCTTAGGACCGCCATACGCCTTGACCTTCACCATCCCGTCAATGTCCATGCCCTTTTCTATGGCTGAGTTCTTGACATCGTTCGTGCTTGACACCCACGCTGCTGGATCGTTGTACTTACCAAGCTGACCGTTGTAGCTCTTTCCGTGTGTGTTGATCCCGGCTCTCTTAGCTATTCTGACAATGTCGTCCAACTGATCGTCGTTGAGAGCTTTCATTCGCTCGTTTTCTCTTTTGTTGAACTTACTGTCTGTATTCCACACCCCCGGAGGACGCATCGCCGCAAGCATTGCTGCCATATTTGGAGACTGACCATCTGCTACGAGCGTGTCGTAGATGTGTCGCACCCCAAGGGAGTCCATGTCCGACTCAATACTCGCTACTCGATCTTGGCTCATTCTGATTGATCCTGTTGTTGAGTTTCAGCAGGCTGTGGTGGTGCATTCATCTGCACAAGCATCTGCTGTTCTGCATCTCCAAGCAGGAATTGTCCAACTTCCATATCCATTGCTCGCCCAAGAGCTTGCATATATGCGTTGTAAGGACGAGTTACACCGCTCATCATTGCCTGCTGGATCACGGGCAAAATGTACTGCCCGATGTCCGTTAGCTGCGCGATCTGAGAGTCCTTGTTCGGCTTTCGAGCAGTTCCAGCTTCTACCCTATACCGGAAGTCTCTGGTGATTCTGCTCACCTCGTCGGTAAGTATTTGCTGCTGAAACACCATTGCAGCAGTCTGACCGACAATCGGAACGAGGTCTTCAAACTCGGAGACAAACCGCATTGCTTGAATCTCTCTAGTTGCCGAGAGAGAAAGCCAGTCCTCTACGCGAGATGCCATATCGTCTGGCCGAATGTTTATGTTCTGCTGACGATACTGAGCTTCTGCTGCCGAACGCATCTGCCTACTAGACTGCCCGTACATCAATTCCGTAAGACCTAACCTCTTATCAATCTGCTCGTTCACCTGTGCAACCATATTCCAAATATCTATGGAAAAGTTAGGTGCTTGCATGAAGCTAATAGAGTCTGACAACTTTGTGCCGCTGATCCTTTCCAGATCAATCACTGAGAACGGACCCGAACCACTTGTCAACTGAGAGCGAATGTTTTCGCCAGCTTCCTTCATCACGCCAACATATATTTTGCTGCCCGCTGCAACCTTGTCAGCTATAAAGCTCATGCACCAGTTCACAAACTTCAGCTCGCCTATACATGGCTTGACCATGCTGATCGGCCAAATCTCACCCGGCTTGTTGTAGAAGCTGAGCCTACATATAGGCCAGCCGCCATCTGCCATGTAGTCGTCCCAGTAAGGTGCTTCCCAAGAAGTCTTATCCAGAATCAGGTCCATGTCCCCTGACTGCAAAACATCTGGTGCTAAGTTCAGTGGGTACGGACACTGCTCGCAGATCGCCATGTAAACAAAGTCACCGAGAGCATCTAGCCCTTTTACGGACTTGTCTTTCTCGCCTATCTTGAGATTCTGCCCTGCCCCTGACTTGCTATACACTTCGTAGTATTCAACGAGATCGTGAGTGACCCCTGCGTATGTTCCGTCTCCATTCTTCTTTCTTCCCTTGGCTCCCGTGACTGAAGACATTCTGGCGTACTTGCCCTTCAGTGAACCCTTTGGCAAGCCAAACTTCTCTTCTACCTGATGTGCAGGCTCACACGAACGAAGTGCGATCCAAGTGCAATCCTTCCAATACTTGGCATCGGGATCTACTAACAAGTCTTTGTTGGACCTGTACCTGCTCCTTGCCATTTTGGGACCACCCCCCGGTGGCTGCTCTACCTTGACTTCAAGAAGACCCAGTCCCGTGATGATCGCCTCTGTTATTGCAAGACGAGCTTCGTCTTGCTTCGATCCTTCCTGCTGAATGTAATTACTTATCGACTCAAGGATGTGAGCATGGTCGCGGTCAACAACAGAAGCTTTCTCGTCTGCATCAACGACCTGCTGATACTGCTGATACAACGATTGCACTGACTGAATAACAAACGGGTCAGTCACAACCCCCTGCTGCACAGCATCAGCCATATTCAATAGCTGAGCAGCCTGCGGGTTTCCAGCGTAGAAAGTCTCGATACTGACTTCAGGATTTGATCTAGGGCTTACTGCAATCACAGGGTTCTGGTGATATAGGACTGGCCCGAACATACTCACAGCCTCAAACAGTCTGTTCACAGACATCTCAAACTGAGGCATCTGTACGTCAGCAGCCAAGAATCCGTCATGAGAGCCAGACTTCTTCTTCATCTGACTCCACATATGATTGACAGGACCATCAAAGAAAGTCATTGCCTCATCAGCGAAGACATCAAACTTCTTCTTGCGGTCCTCTCTCGCAGCTTTGAATACCCGCTTCCACCTATCCACAATAGGCGCAAGTGGGTACTTCTGGCTTCCTGTTGGCTGATATTCGTCCATGATTAACCCTCAAGCTGATTGATTCGTTCTTCAAGCTCTCTTAGCTTTTGCTGCACACGGTCGTCTGCAAACTCCCAGATGCCGCCAATCTCATCTAGTATCTCTGCGCCTGCCTTGATTCTCGGATCATCGCGATGGATGCAATCTCCGTAGGCGTTGTTCATGTAGACACAGTCAATGCTCTTCTCGCCAGCGGACACAACAAACGCAACGCCTGCGTTCCTTGCTGACACGGTCCCTCTCGGGTAGATCACAACGCACTCGCCACGGTCTGGCTGTGGCATTGACCATTCCTTGGGAGGCTCTGGGCTTGGCACAATGTCAACTTGAGTTGACACTGGTTCTACTGGCTTCGGTGCGGGCTTTCGTCGTGCTGCTTTTTTAGCCATCGTATGTTCCTTGAGGTCCGAGAATAATTGTGCTGGTAATACCAAACGGATTCTTGGCCTCTTGCCTGTCTTTCATTCGCTTCTTAAATGCCCGCACTCGCCTCTGTCCTGCGGTCAAAGCCTTTCTCTTTCCTTTCGGTCTGATGTAAGGCTCGCTTATGTCATTTACATAGGTTGCTAAATACTCAAGGCACTCGATTGCGTGGGTGTTAGTTCGCCTGTTGCCAGTGTCTGTCACGACCCCATTGGCTTTCTTCTTTCGGAACCTTCGCATTTCGCGATCTAAGTTTGGACATGCGTTAAAGTCTACTAATATCTGTGGCTTTCCCGCGCCTGTAACTGCCAACATTCCTCTGGTGATTTCTTCTCGGTAGGCGATGACAGAGCAGCCGGGCGTGAATCTGTTTTTTGTTTCTATACACTGAACATCAAGTGCCTTCATCTCCCGCTCGTATGCTTCGCGAGGAGATATGCCTGTGTCCATAGAGGTCAGGTTTCCACCGTGAGAGTCAATCAAGAATGTTTGGAACCATGTTCCCGCAGTCGAATCATGCAGAGCTTTTGCAATCATCCTTGCCGTACACTGCCTGAGATATATCTCTCCGAAAACCAAGTGCCAAGTTCCACTTGGTGGCGTAGCAATCAAGATTCCTGCTGCGGTATCGTGTCCGGGGTCAACCGATAGACGCCTACACCAGTTAATAGGAACCTTCCTATTCTTTAGGAACTCGTTGGCTTCAGGAATCTGCTCGCTATATCTATCCACATCATGAAGCGATCTGTTCCACATTGGGTACATCAAGACGCTGTCCGTTATCAGCTCACCCAAAGCCCTCTTGCGGTAGACATCGTCCCCCATGCTCTTCCAGCCAGCGACTGCTGCTTTCTTAGCCTCTGCCGGAAGGTAAGGGTTCGCCTCCATTGAGATCCGATACACGATGGTCGTTGGCTTTGGACCGCCTCTAGTGAACTCGTCGGCCTGTGTATCCGCTCTCTCAGCAAGTCTGGCGATTGCATCGTTGTCATCGTGCGGAAGAGCAGACCATATCAATCGACCGCTCCTGTCAATGAGACGACCGGCTGCTTCTTCGTAGTGCCTCGGATCGAGAATATCTTCATCAATGTGCAGTAGGTCGCAACTGTAGCCTTGGTCTGGCTTAGAGCGTGAACTAAAAGCTTTGATTTCCCATCCTGTTTTCAGGAACACATTGCTGAATACGTTCTTGCCCCTGTCCTTCCATACGATCTTTTCAATCATTCTTGGAGGAATCAAAGGAGGTGCTGGCTTAGCCTCCTTCTTTCTAGCAACATCTTGTGGAACCCAAGGACGGTAGACCCTCCACAAGTCCGTCTCTTTGTCACGGATAATCTTGAATGCGCCTGCTTTGAACAAGTACGGATACACTACCCCCCCAAGATGTGATTCTTTGTACCCGATGATTGCTAATACACCGTCTCTCTTTGGGTACTTGTCGTAAGGGTCTTTACCTAAGACAGCTCTTGCGTCCTCAACGAAAGCAGCCAGTGACTTGCCGCCTCTGTTTCCGCCCTGCAACATGCACTCCGGTGCATCACACCGATGGAACTCGTCTTGCGTTGGCTGAGGGATGTATAGATTTAGAGCTTCGATTCTCCTCTTGGCGATCTCGCCAGCGACACGAAACGCTTTCTTTTTTGCGAAGCTGCTGTGTCCAATGTCCTTGAGAGCATCTGCTGGCATTCCGGGCGAGTCAGTCATCTTTGACCTCCACAGCATCAGCGTCTATCACATCGCCATCAAGAGTTGGTATGGCTGTAGGCGGCAGCTCATTTCCTTTCTGATACTCAACCAAATGCTGACGCATCACTTGGAGCAAGTCTCGCTCCTCCATCATGTCTAGCTGCCTCTCAGCCAAGCCAAGCTTTGTCACCTTACCCGCAAGCTGCATCATCATGTCGTGAATCTTCACACGCTTTTGACTGCCCGGATCACAAGCCAAGTATGTTGCAAACAAATGCTTCGCCCACCCATTGACTCCACCGAACGGTTTCATCATCGCCTCAAAGACCTCGTTGATGTGCGGGTCGAAGCTCCCCCCCGACGATAAGCCACCCAGTGTCTCTAGCCCCTCTTCTTCAATCTGGCGTAGCTTTGCATCTAAACGGTCTTGTTTCTTTTGCTCGTTTATCTTGGACCTGCAATCCTTGCAAGTATCTCGCCTCCCACCTTCTTTTGTTTCATCTCTATGAAAGCTTTCAAGATCCTTTCGTATGCCACATGACGTACAGTATTTATGCTGAGGGTTGCTCACCACAGCTTCGATAGGATCTTGTTCTGTGCTTTCTGACGTATCCATGTTGCCCCATAAAAAAAGCGGACGAACCATTGTGGCGGCTCGTCCGCTGATAACTCATTTGCTACGAGCTTTGAACTAGACCCATTCAGGGTTAAGTTCAACCTCTACCAAGGCATCGTTGGTTGAGTCTGCTTTTACAACAGTACCCAAGACGAGTCCGTGATCGCTACCAAGAGCAGCCTCTGCCAGTCGGCCTGAAGCTCCTGCTTTAATAACATCGCCAGCAGCCAAGTCCTCAGCACTAGCAGGTTGCTTAGCCTTGCTTGGGCCTCGGACGATGGCATAAAACAGGTCGTTTGCAGCAACTGTTGATGCACCCAGTGCTGGGTCAACAACTAAGCAGCAGCGGTCGCCTGCTGAAGACTTAGCGTCTGCGGTTCCAAGACCGGCGTGTCCTGCGTCAATGTCAACGAGGATGATCTCACCAGCAGCAAGAGTGCCACCAGTTTTGTTACGCAAGATGCGAGCTGTTACTCGACGACCAACAACTCGTCCGCTCATGCCTGCTGCTGTTGCAACATCTGCCGACACGGGGAACGTGTACTCACGCCCATCCAACGAAGTGTTGATGTCAACTGAATCATCGTTTTGGCCTCGGATGGTATCACCCAAGCCAAAGTCTGCTACTGAATCTAGCATTGTGTTAAGTCCTTTTTACAGGGGTGATAAAATTAGATTTCGCTATTTGGTTTCCAAACGACGAAGTTACGAGGCGACTTGTACTTGATGTTACTCAAGGTACTTACGACAGCATTCATACTCTGGGTATTGATGTCGTACTGAGGTCCACCTTCATCCTCGAACAGTCCGCCGGAAGTAAGTCCCATCAGCTCCATGCAAGCAAGGTTAATACCGAATGCGTAGCCAACCGGAACTGCGTTCTCGAAACCGAGTTCGATGCCATCGAAACGGAAGACGTTACGAAAGCCAAGTGAGATTAACGAGTCTGGTGCGTTCTTCACTTCGATAGTCTGGCGACCATCGTTATGATCCTTGAGATCAATGAAGAGGTTGCGATCCATAAACACGTTCGTAATCTGACCGTCGATGGTGCTGTTACGCTGGGCATGAGTAATGCCGTAACGCAATGCTTTCTCAAGCTGCGCTCCACCAGTACCAGCAAACGAGCTGCTGTCACGCTGGACCACCAATGGCGACCAGAAATCGTACTGAGCATCTTGGGTCGCTTCAGGCCAAGGTGCGCTACTGTCCTGAGAACCACCGTAGGTTCCAAGTACGCACGACAAGTTACCATAGCTCCCCGAAGGAGCAGCGGCTTTGTCAGCAGCGTTCTTTGAACGTGCGCCTGATCCATCAATGTTGAGGGTCTGGCCGTTGGTTCGTGACAAGGTCTTGAAGCCGTGCCAGAAACGCTCGTTCTCAGGATCTTCTCCGTCGATATAGAACTGAGGAGCAAGCTCCTGCAAGAGAGACTCTTTCAGTCGCTCTGCAAAACCATCAAGAACCTTGATGATCGCTGACTCACCTTTATTCTTTTCCATCTCGCGGCGCTTGATACTATCCGTAACTTCGTATCCGCGATAGTCTAGGCTGGCAGTCTTGAACAGGTTGGTAGGTGTAAAGTTCCTGCTGTTCTCGCCTGTTGCTCCAACTGCCTTGTGGTTCTTGTAGCGAACCGGCCATTGGATGCCTTCACCGCCATGACCAGTAGAGATTCGGCCTGCCGACTCTAGCAATGCCATGATCTGGAAGTTCTTCTTTGCCGTATCTTCTACTTCTCGTAAGAGCTTTGGCATCGTGGTATGCAAGGAACGCGCCCAAGCAAACCGATCAAAATTCTGGAATCCACTGGGCATGATAGCCTCCTTGCGAATGTGGAACTACTAAAAACTGTGGCTACTCTGTGCCGCTCATCATGGCGGCAAGGGTTTCCTCACCGAACGACATCTGTTGACGACCTGTGGGATCGCCACCGCTCTCTGCTGTCACACCATTAAAGGAGGACTGCCGAGTTCGACTTGTATTGGTTCTTCCACGCATTGCAGAGCGTTGCTGCTGCGCCGTTGACTGTGCTTGTTGTGACTGCTGAACTGGAGCCGCTGCTTGTGCAGTTGCGCCGCCCATTGCCATCTGTGCGTACTGGATCTGCTTTGTCACAGACGAAACACCGTCTTGTGCAAAAGAATCCATGTGCTGAAGGAATTGGTGTCCGCTGTCGCTGTAGATGTAATCTCCCGACATTGGATCTTTCAGAAACTGCCCTGTAGCTGGATCTTGTTGGTATAGCCAACTTGCGTTCTGATTGATAAACGAATCAACCTGAGCGTTCTCTTGAGCCTGTGTTTGCTTCTGCTCGTAGGAACTCTCAAACCTCTCCTGAATCATTTGCTCCACACGCTGGTCTACAGCGGCGGCGAACTGCCGAGGATCTTGAAGCACCTCTTGCCACTGACGAAGCTTGCGATCAATCCCCAGAATCTTGTCTCTGGTGTCATCATCGACATGCTCAGCAATCGTCCTGTTGCCCTCCTCATCAACTTCGATGTATTGATTTGCCCATGCAGGGTCTTGCCAACCATCAACCAATTCGCTCAGCGGATCTTTCTTCTGAGGCTCTTGTGTAACTGGCTCTGGAGCAGTTGTGTTGTGGCTCTGAAGTTGCTGTTGATAGAATTTTAGCTGGTCAGCATATGTGTTTATCTGCTGATCTCGCTGCCGGTTGGATTCAATCAACGCCCTTACAGCATTGTCAGCATCTTCAAATGATTGCAGTCCAGCCTTCTGAAGTTCAGTTTGCCAAGCTGGTTCGGCTTCAGCGGCTTCCGTGCCGCTGTCGCCTTCCTCCTGAAGAGCTAACGGGGAATGCTCTTCTGGGAGTTGTGTTTCTTGATCTTGCGCAGGCTGATCCTGAGCTTCCAGCTCTTGCTCGGCTGCATCGAGTGCTTCCTGCTCTGTATCGTTTAGTTCAACAGAGTCGTCAGATGGCATTTGTCTTTTCCATTTGCTGCGGTTTCAAAACAACATCACCGCAGTTTGAAACACATCTGAAGCACAGCAAGCTTAAACAGGGGGTGTCGGCCAGCTTTGTACTGGAATACACAAAAACGGGAAAAGAAATTTGATGGTGAAAGATACGCAAGACGAGACAAAGGCGTTGATGCCTCTGACTGATCTAAGGGCGGCACTCAAGAAGAAAGGTATTATTGACGTACCAAGGTCTACTGTTCGCAACTGGTACTTGTTTGGAGTTTCTACTCCTAGCGGTAGAATCAAACTGAAGACTCGAAAGGTGGGGAGCAGGCGAATGTCGTCTGTGAAATGGACTCTTGACTTCTTGGACGAACAAGACTCCACCTAACACAAGCCACGGAGGTTGATGTGAGAGTTCTAATTATCGGAGATACCCACTGCCCAGCTATGCACCCTCGCTACCCAGAGTGGTTAGCGGAAATTCACAGCCAGTGGCAATGCGAGCGAGTCGTTCACATCGGGGATCTAGTTGACAACTTGGCACTCAACTTTCACAAGAAGAACCCCAAGCTAAAGAACCCTGTCCGAGAGAAAGAGAAAGCACAGGAACAGGTTGCTAAGCTGACTGGCTTCTTTCCAAAAGCTGACTGGCTACTGGGAAACCATGACATCCTGCCTTGGAGATGGGCGGACGAAGTTGGACTTCCCCATGACTACCTGAGAAAGCCGGGGCATATCTGGAGTGTGAAATGGAAAGCACACCCTCGCTACACTGACCTAAAGATCGACGGAGTCCTGTACCGTCACGGAGACAAAGGAAAGGGCGGTCGCATGGCTGCACTCAGCAATGCTGCCTGCGAACATGTATCTCTAGTTCAGGGACACCTTCATCAGCAAGGCGGCGTTGAGTACATGGCAAACAGCAAGCATCGCATATTTGGATGCCAGACTGGATGTGGGGTTGACGACAAAAGCCTCCATTTCGAGTACGGAAGAAAGTACAACCAAAAAAGCATATTGGGATGCTCAGTGGTAGTGGACGGACACACTGCATACTTTGAACCAATGCCCGATAAACTTGCAAAGGATTTGAAATGAAAACGAACGACATCGTTGCGGTGACATTCTTAGATCATGTTGAGTCACCAAAGGTTTCCAAAGCTGAGAAATTCACAGTATTCGGTAGGGTGATTCAAGTGACATCACGATCTATCATCGTCGGAGCTTGGTGCTACGCAAACAAACGTAGGAAGTGCGATCACAATACGAACACATACACAATCCTAAGATCGTGTATCGAGAATGTTGACATCTTAGTTCCGAAAGAAGACTAGCGTGGCCTTTTTCTTCTGAGCCTAGCCCCATGCTTTCGTGCGTCTAGGTATCTTGCGAGCCTACGCTGGCGATACGTCTTGGGGTACAGGTTGATGTCACTTGCTCTCTTTTTGCTCGGCCTGTGGTCGCTCACTCTGATCTTTAGCGACCTCTTGTCCTTCTTCGCGTAGACGTATCTGCTCAGGCTCTTGTTGCTCCTGCCTTGGGAAACAGACCATCCCCGTCTCTTGAAAGTATCCACAACCGACCGTACAACTCTTGCAATCGACTGAGCGTCTGTCATTCCATCTGATCTCGTCGTAGTTAGAATCAAACTTGTTTTTATCTACTGGTCGTGGCGCATCGCCTTTGCCGTTCACCATCCCCTCCGTGATATGAGAAGCAAGGCTACAGCGATCATCATGGCCCCGATGATTAACATCCAGACTGCGATCATCACTCACCTCCCCCGGCTTGTTCGATGATGGCTCTCTCAAGTAGATGGACCCTCTGCTTGAGATTCGCCATTTCTTTCTGCTGGTCGAGCCAGTCAAACCAATCAATCAAAACAAGAGATGTGCCACCGTCCTCCCTGAAGACAACAACATCAACATGCTCTGTTGGTTTCAGGAACTTGGCGATTGACTTTCGCCGTTTCGCCTGCACCTTCTGGCCGTTCACTAGGCAATCAACTTCCTCATGCATACCCATCGAACGACCGTCCGACCCCCAAGCCCGCTTAGCCTCTAGGCCGGATGCCTCGGCCTGCTTGACCAGTTCTCGCTCATATCCGTTTCCCTTGCGCTTGCTTGCACTACCACCCATTACTCATCCCCTCGTAGACATGTGACATTGAACGTGACCTTCGCTTCCACATCGAAAGGAAACTCCTTTCCACTTCCGTCCTGATCGCGGACAAGTATTCGCAGAGTTCTAGGGGTCTTTTTTTCTTTGCTGAAGTTGTACTTCCAGATCGCCATTCGTCTTGCAGCCTCTGCCATAGTGACGCTTCCCATCACCATCCACTTAGGCCAATCTTTGTGGCCCTCGACTTTTGCCTCTCTTATTATTGGCTTCATGCTGACACCCCGTTCTGTTCGACTTCCTGTTGCATGTCTTTTAGTCTCGCAAGGCAAATCTCAACCTTCTCGATGGCAGTGCTTACATCACCTCCAAGCTGATGTATCGTTGCCTGATCCACTGCATCAGACAACTTTCTTTGTGCGTTATTCAAATTGACAGTTGCGATAAGGCTCTCGGAAACACTTGCACCTACCTTAACACCCCACCCCGCAAACACGCGACGACACTCTGCAATGTCCACCGCATCTTTGGTCTTCACTGCCTTGATGCACTTGCCTATCAACTCGGACTGTAGCTCGTCTTCGTTGATCGAATCCAAAATTAGCTGCCGGTCAATGTCGCGAGCCATCGCCATCCCTAACAAGATGCACTCCATCCTAAAGTGTCTTGCTGCTTTCATCTGTTCAGTTGTTCTGCTCATAAGTAACCTATTAGTAATGTTGCTGGTTTGGTGAAGACGTAACGCTCCGCTATCCAGCATCGACAGATACTGGCAGGGAGCTTCGTTTTGCTGGTTCGGAGCCAGACGCAACGAGAGGGGTGCTATCACTTTCCCTCAGATGTTCAAGGCACATCCTCCAAAGCCTAAAGGGGGTGCGGGAGTCGAACCCGCTCGGTAGCGATGCACAGCGAGCTGCTGCGTTGGTCACCGCGAAGTGCCGTTCCATTACCCCAAACACCTAGAAAGGTGCGTCTGCATCTGCCGAGGCAGTCGATGCTGACTGAGGTGCAGCATCCTTCACCTCAAAGCTCAAGCTCATAAACTTCATCCCCGACTTCGCCGTCTTGATCCAACTGGAGATCGAGTATTCCTTGCCGTCGATCTCGCAGTTCCCCCGGTACTGAGGCTGCTTGTTCTCGTCGGTCGCCTTGTCGTTCTTGAACAGAACTCCCCGCATGTTGTTGTCGTAATCCTTCATCATCTCTCCTAAAGTGTGAAAGCCGCTCTTCGTATGCAGAGCGACACGAATCCATAAACTCTTCATCAAGCGTGTGAGGAAGCTTGTTGAGCGACTGCACACGCAAAACCTGACCGAGAAACTCCAACGCACCTAGCGTCCTGCAATCCTTAATGCACTGGAGCAAAAAGCCTTCATTGACTTCCGTGTTCATATTCGCCTCCCTGCGTAGTAGTCCTTGACTGTCCGCCCCCAGTCTGAGCCGCGAGTCGGAAGCTGAACGCTTGATATTTCGTGCGGCTTCAAGACCTTTACGCCCTCTATGCGGGCCTGACGCTCAGCCTGCTTGTAGGCAAGCTTGATGGTCCCTTGTCCCTGCCCGTTTCGGAACGCATAGAGCTTCTGACGAACGATGTCATCGAATCGTTTTCGACGCTTGTGCTTCGTGAGACGACCCACTTTTCGCTCAGTGAGCTTGCCATCAATCTCTCGGACCATGCGTACACTGCGGTTGTGCTTGTGTCCGCACTCGAAGCAAACACCACCACCTGTCCTAGCTGCGCCGCACTTTGGACAAACGATTGGTTCCAAACCTGAACCCTTCGCTTCTTGCCTGCGTTTCCTGAGATCCTTCTGCATCGAGTTGTTCGTGCAGCCAAGCTCCCAATCGCGATCCACAAATGGAAAATCGTGGCGATCTGTGCTTCCAGAGTGATCCTGAATAATCACATGGTCGTAGTTCGAGTGATAACGAAGTACCCTGCCTACCGACTGGAGGTAAGTCGAGAGTCCTGCCATCGTCGAGCAGATGATCGCGTGATATAGCCACGGCATGTTGACACTCTCGCGAAGTACAAACCGATTGTGAACGATCTTGAAAGTTCCATCCTTGGAACCATCAATCACCTCCTGACGAGCATCGACAGTAGAGTCGTACTCGTCCACACCACTGAAGTCCGCTCTGCACATGACAACCCTCGATCCGTCGATGGATGCGGTTCGTACTCCCCGCTGCATGAACTTGTAGACGTACCCAACCGCACTGCTCACATCCGGTGCGAACAGAACTGCGGGTAGGGCTTCAGGATTTAGACGTTTCCATTCGTCGTACACCCGTCCGTGGATTGACTCGATGTGATTTATCTTTGCGTCGATAGCCGCTGATATTTCGCCCGACGACTGTATCTTCATTACATCGCGATCATTGCGAGCTACGCAAGCTGGTATCTCTGGAACAAAGACCTTTGCTGGCAAGTGAGCCTTGCAATCAAGAAGCTCTTGAAATGTTGGCCCCTGAACCAGTTCGTCATAGCTAGCAGAGAGTCCCACAGGTGTTGCGGTATAACCAATGATTGCCTTGCATCCATTCGTGCGGTGAGCATCAAACACTTCTTGAGCCTGCTTGCTCACCATCTGATGCGCTTCATCAACAATGACTATGTCAGCGTCGAACACTGCACCAGACCGGGCTGCTACTGTCTGAAGTTGGCACACCTGAACTTTTGCAAAGAAGTCTTTCTTCGACTTGAAAGCTGCTGCGATCCCCCCATACCTAATCCCCGACTCCTCTAGCATGTCCATAAGCTGCTTCGTATTCTGGATGCGAACGGAGTACACCGCCACCTTCAGGTTGTTCTTCAACGCACCCTCGATGATTCGTCTCATCATCAGCGTCTTGCCTGCTCCACAGGGAGCGACAACACACCACCGCTTACACTTCTTCGCCCACATTACTTGGCAGTCGCGGTGAATCCTGTCTTGATGCGGCCAAGCTGTTAGTTTCATATCTGCTCCAATCTGTCTTCGATGAGATTGAGCATCCGGTCGAACTCTTTCCCGATCAGCCCAAGCTGACCTGCGTTCTTTTTGAACTTGGCAAGAGCCTCCAAAGCCCGCCTTGCACACTGCTTTGCCTCGTCGCCAGTCACTGGTTCGCTTGAGGGGCTGGATTCAGGAGTGTCAACTTGAGTTGACATCTTGGGGGTCGGTGCTGGAGAAGAGACTTCCTTGACTGCCTTCTTCATAAGCGATGTTGTGACGACTTGTTTTCCCTCGTCCGCTGCCATGTCACGCGCTTTCTCGATGACTTCAGCAGCAGACGAATCATCCATTCCGATAAGCGGTCTAACAGAAGCTTCGTGAAGATCGCTTACGTCAATGTTCTGAGACAGCCTTTTCGCCATATCGACAAAGTCAATTATCTGGTGAACCCTCTGCCTACTGATTTGCCACTTCTCTTTGCAGTACGACTCAAAGTTGGTGTACCCAACAGATATGTAGAGCCTGCTGTCTCTGATCTCTTTTAGTGCAGCGTAGCCTTCCCTTTGCTTCTTGCGACCGTGTTCGACGATCTTCTCCAGATTCTCAAGGCGAGTCTTGTCTGCTTCCGTTACTTCAAGTTCCATCTTTAGATCCTTATTTGATTCTGATTCCACAAACGGTTCGACCCGCGAACCGCACCTTGTTGTCTACATAGAGAGTGACGGTCTTACCCGCCCATTCGCGAACGTCCGTCCCGAACTTCGCTACCATCGTTTTCCTGTTGGTGTTGTTAAGAACCAACTGCTTTTGCTTCTTCTCAAACTCAAGCGTGTAGACAGTCGGTTCCTTCCTACCCTTGTCAAACTCGACATCCTTGTAGCGGTGACAGCGAACGACTTTGACTTTGACATCACCGACATCAAGCAAGTCCTCGCTCGCCAACCACGGAGACTCCTTCATCTCCGAACTTCTCCCCTCAAACACTTCCCCGTTTGGTTTTTTATTCATCAAACCCCTCCAGTTCGCCTTCCTCGTCAACACCCACATCCCACGGGTCCAAGGTCAAATAAGTTGGCGAGGACTCCCAGTCCTCGCTCCAGTCGTTCTCGTCGGTTCGTCTTTTCAATTCATTGAGCAGGCGAACGTATGCTTCGCTCGCTCTCTCGCGGCTGATCTGGTCCCATTCGTACTGGGCGATTCGGAAGGGCCAAACGCTCTCAACTACCCAGAACTGGAACTTCACAGGCTTTCCGGTGATGTGGGCCAGTCCACTGGAGTAGTGTGCGTCCTGTAACCAGTACCCAAGTCGCTTAGCTATCCGTCCCCAGTTACTGGGTGAGATGCCTTCGCTTACTTTGAGGTCGTAGCAGATGACACTGTCCTCGGCTTCATACATGAAGTCTGGCTTTGCTTTGCAATCCAGCCCTGTCCCCATGTCCGTCCAGAAGATGGCTTCCTCAAACACGATGTCGTCGCGACCGATGAGCTTTCCAAGGTCGTGGTGAAGGACTGCGTTGCAGATAGAGAACACTCGCTTGTATTCATCTTCCTTGACTGCGACCTTTCCCTGAGACTTCATTAGCTCGCGGAACTCTTTCGCGGGCTTTGGCTTCAGCCTGTCCCCCACACCCAAGCAATCCATCGGGTAAGGAACGATGACCTCAGACACATCCCTCTTTTCAAGCAAGGCTTGGTGGACCATGTCCCCGATAATGACAGCCCGCTTATCCGAAAGATCCGGCTTTGGCTGCTCCCCGGTGACGTAGCAAGCCTGATACTTGCGAGGGTTGCTCTTCAGCATCTTCAGACTAGATGTCTGCACTCTCTTCAGCGCGTGATACTCTTGGTTATCCATCCCGCTCCACTCCTTCTGTTGCGTTTCGTTCTCTTTCCTGTATCTGCAAGTCGATCAACTCGCACGTTTGGTGGTGCGTCGATGACACACTTAACCTTCCCCTGACCGCTTGGTTCGACGAAAAGCCGAACAACGGTTCCATCTGGCAACGTGAGAGCTAATCCCTCGCCGCCCCGTCTGCTCAAAACGAGCATCCAAACACCTCCTTTAATTTGATTTCTCGAATGCCACCCCCATCCAAACCCGTCCATTCATCCATGTAGTCCGTGCGAGGCTTGGCGAGGCGTATGTTTCTGCACCTCTCCTTGATCTGCGCGGGCGTAGGAAACCGAGAAAGGTCGGTGGCTCGACATTCGTTTCGCGAAAAGATTGATCCATCACTTGCGACCACTTGCTGGTCGACCATCAGAACGAGGTCGTTACAGACAGTGACCTGCACGAAAACATCTACTGGGTGCAAACCGAGTGCGGATAGGAGAGGAGAACCCTCAAGATTGTGCCGGTGTTCGATATGCCCGATGGACTTACCTCTGAACCAGCTAATAGAGTGCTGGTCACACTTGGCGACCGCATCATTCTTCAGCAACTCAAACAATTCCGTGACGCTCCCCGTCGATGTGAGTCGCCATTGGGCATTGCGGTAAGCAGTGTTGACGAGAACTAACTGTCGCTGCTGTTCCGATACCACGGCATCCTCACCTGTATCCTCACTATTGGTTAGCTTTCCCCCAGCTAACTCTGTTCAAGTGGGGATGTGGCGAACATCAAACGCAGCTAAAAAGCACCCCAGCGCATCTAAACAGCAGGGTTGCCTCACTGGAACTCAGGTGACTGAGATCCAAAGCCGCGATAAAGACTGTGACGAAAAACATCACACACCACAAACCGCACTTGCAACAAACATAAGGGTGCAGGTATCAGAGTCAACAGGCGAATGGGAAGAAAATAAAAAAACCCAATGCTTGCAAAAGCACTGGGTCTCGGAGGATAAGCGAATTGGTGAGCAGATTCACTGGAACTGAATTACCCCGCAAGGGGCTGCGGGTTCGAGTCCCGTGTCCTCCGCTCCATATAAAACATCAGCAACACTATCAGCTTGGATTGTGACGTAATAACGCTCAGTTGTTGTTACCGAACTGTGTCTCATTAAGGTTTTCAAAACAAATGGCTGAACCTTCAATGCCCAACGGCTCCCAAAGGAGCGGCGTAGGTCATGTGCGGATGCAAATTTATTTTTACCAACCACGATCTTAGCGCGTTTGCCACACCAGCTAATGCGTTTTCCAATCGTCTTCAGGTTCGTCGTGTACCCACGGGACAACGGCCACTTGAATACGCTCCCGTTACGCCTGTTCGCAGGTATCGCCCGCAAGTGAGCGGCGAAGTCTGGTGTCATCGGAAGCACTCGATTGCGAAACGCCTTCTCAGCCTCAGCCGAAATGTGAATCTTCGGCCTCTCAGTGTCGATCCCAATGATGTGATGACCACCAATGGTCGGTTCCCAGTAGGTGCTAACCGTTTCACCCAACCGGAAACCGCTCAGCCACATCGCTTCGAGGTTCCATTTCCATCTTGGCGCGTGTTCACCGACCACATTAGGCAGCTCGCCACACATACGCTCGAACTCTTCAGGCGTGATTGCACGACCGCGAGTACCAGTAGGCACTCTCCTGAGTCGCGGAGGGTTCGGTTTCCTTGCAATCACCTCCACACGCTCGGCCCAACCAAGCGATGCCATGATGTGATCGCGGTAAGATTGGATCGTGGCCTCCGATTTACCTTCAGCACGAAGCCGAACAGCAAACGTAACCAGAACCTTGCTAGTGATGTCACCCACAAACCGGACAGGACAGAGGTTGTTGAACCTCGTAACCGCTGTTCGGAACGCTTCGACTGTCTTCGCGGGGCTGTTACCAAGGTACTCAGCCTCATATCTCGCACAAAATTCGTCCCATCCATAGATTTCGAGCGCACCGTCTTCGTCAACTTTCCTCAGAATCTCCAAAGCTCGCCTCTCGGCGTTACGCTTTACCGATTCTCTTGTAGATCGTTCCCTGACCGTTCCATCTTTCAGCGTATATCGAAGCTGATAGATGGTTGCTCCCTCTCGGCGGATCAACGTCCACCGCTGGATGTGGGCAAACATGCCAACCTTCCCTCCACTGCGAGTCTAAATTGTCGTCCAGATACGAGTTTCTTGTTACCCAGCACTACGACTGGACACTCGATCTCTCTCAACAACCTCTCCACACTGCGTGGTTGCTTGTACCCAAGGGACTCAGCAAGTCCAGAAAGGGTATATGTGCGTGAATCTTCCACGATTCCTGCGGCAGTCTGCATGTTCGTTCCATCCTGTATATGGATCGGCTTGTAGATGATCGGAAGAGGGACTCGCACTCCTTCTTCCGGTCAGCCGCCTTTACTGTAGCGGCAATGACAGCATTGAAAATAGTGAACCGATTGACACCATCGGTCACTCATGGCTGGCTAATCTCTCAGTGCGACCCCGCGAGCCGAGATGCCCTGCATAAAATGCAAGCAAATGCAATTTAGATGCAAATACTTGCGATATGCATCTAGGTATAAAAAAACCACCCTGCCGACGAATCAGCAAGGTGGCTCTGTTTCTCTCTACTAAGGAGCAGAGAAAGCACAGCGTCCCACATGAGCCGTCTCCTGTCCACTGTACGGGCGTTCAGTAGCTAGCGTGGCTCATCACTCATCTTTTCTCTTGCGTGCGTGAGAGAGCGTCTCAGCCTTTTGGCACTGGGGTCATTCAAAAACTCCGGGTGGGATATATATGTAATAGAGAAGTACAGTAGGGTCATCCACCCCCCCCTTCCTTAGCTAAACCGAAGAGAGGAAAGGAGTTATGTAGCTAGTAAGGGTTCCTATTCTAGCTTATTAACACTAGTAGTAACTACTACTAGTACATTCCGCCTGCATTACGGCGAAGCCGTTGTGAAGCTCGGCAGCAGTTGTCGCAGCGAAATTCACAATCCGAAACAACGGAAGAAGCTAGTTATGTCACAAGAAATCAAACCAGTAGTAGTCGGTACGGAAGTCAAACCAGTCGATCTTGGTAACGGAATGTCAGCCAAACTTGGAGTCTGGACAACCAAGAGGGGGAACATGACTTGTGGGTTCTTCCTCAGAACCAAGAAGGGATCAAACGCTACTAGCGATCTCTGGTTGAACGAAAAGCAATCCAGAGTTGTATTCAAGGGTTTCCCAGAGTTTTACCCTGTCATGGAGAAGATGTTGGTCAGAGCGAAACAGATACACTCTGTTGGTTGTGAAATCAAGAACGTCAACCCAAGAAACCAAGATGGAACCGATGCTCTTCGGGGTAACACTAAGTACAAGCTCTGGGTCAACATCATCACTCAGAATGGTTGGCGTCCAGTGGTCAACCAAACCTCTAAGGTTGAGACTAAACCAGTGGTTGAGACTAAACCAGAGCCAGTGGTTGAGGCTAAACCAGAGGTGATCGTTCCAGACAATCCGTTTGACGCTCTTGATGGATTCAGCAGCTAAGACTCAACACTACTACTAACCACCTAAGACCCTTGGAGCTTCGGCTCTGAGGGTCTTTTTTCGTTTCAACTCAACACTACTAGAGAGATACACAATGTCACTACCCAAAGAAAACAGCAAGTCAGTCAGGACGACAACCACCCCCTTAGACTACCGTGTTCCCACTGACGAGAACGATAAACACAATCTGGCAGAACATGAAAGGGAGATGAAAACTACGTCAGATGTCTATGAAGCTCTCCAGAAAGCGGAACAGGCTCTCCATGACCTAGTCACTCTCTACAAATACGCTGAAGGAATGGGAGTCGTCGTAGACCGTGCTAAAGAGGCTGGAAGAGCATGTAGGAGAGTCTCTTCACAACTCTAAGAACAACCCAAGTCAACTTAGCTCTACATCTTCAAGGTGTAGAGCTTTTTTTATGTACCAACGTCACTACATAGCTTTTTTTCTAAGAGCCAATGCCGGTTCGAATCGCTACACCAGTGACGGCAAATCGCTGTTTCTCACTATAAGGATTAACCATGAATACAAGTATGTCACCAGAAGAAAGACACGAATCCAGAAAGCAGCTCTTGGAGTTGTTCAGCACCTCTTGGAGTTGTGTTGAAACAAGAGTTACCTACTGGTCTACCCAGAAGAATCTCAACAGTTGTAGGAACGTCACTCCAATAGTCTACAAGACTGGTTGGCGGAATCACTCTGAGGTGCAGTTCTGGTTACGGAAGAATGAGTTTCCTACTACGTCTAGTCTGACAGAGGATCAGTCCTCGGAGTGGCTCTATGAACAGGAACAGTTGGACGGCTCTAGGGGTCAGGATCTACCAGAATGGATGTCAGAGTCTCTGCCAGACGTTGATCCAGTGGGTCTTTCAGACCTGACGTTCACTGTCACTACAGAGAATGGTCGAGTTACACACTCCATTGAGGACAACTCTCCGGTCTTACCAGACAGTGAGGTGACTGACTTCCCTGAGGTTATGCCAGACGATAAGACAGAGATTGTGTCTAGGATCTGGCCTGCTGTTCAGTACCTCTTAGAGAAATCCAGAAACAAACCTACCAAGAGCCTTAGTGCTTGGCTCTCAGACTGTGCCTTGGCTCTCATGGAGATTGACGTTGATAAGCTCAAGAGTCTTGGCGGCTACCTCAGAGAGCATCGGTGCTTCCCTATAGGTTGGCAGAAAGAGTTCGACTGTCTAGCTATGAAACGTAGGGTCAACTCTTGGGATGTTGGTGAGTCTACTGGAGATGTCAAGAAAGCAATCAAGGCTCAGAGACAGGAGACTGAGGAGTATTGGTACAAGGTTCCAGCCTCAGACCAAGACCCTCGTAAGATTGCTGAGGAGAACGAGAAGCCACCTCTTGAGAGGAAAGCTGAGTTCACCGATCTACTGACCAGACTGTGTTTCCTAGACAGTCCTGAGAACGTATCTACCAAGATCAACGAACGGTCTGACACTTCTCAGTCTGGGTTCACTCTCTACAGACGGCAGCATCTAGCTAGGTTCATCATGCTCAAGAGTCTTGTGGAATGGCCTACTGCTACTACTACAGAGAGACAGCGGTTCATGGCTCAGTTCATGAGAAAAGCCAAGCTAATCCAAGGTAAGACAGACGCTACCAAGTTCCCTCTTGAGAGCCGGTCTTATGGCAGAGTCAAGGATTCTGTAATCAGCTCTATCACCTTGAACACTCTCATCTGGTCTGACCCAGAGTCTAAGGCAATCCTCAGTAAATAAGACTAATACAGTCTCTCACCAAGGACACAGTCTAACTAATAGGCTGTGTCCTTTCTTTCTTAGAGCCGAACGCCGCTGCTGTTCGCTACACCACTGCCGACCACCAACCACCAACCATTCAAGACTAATGTTACCACAAATAAAGTTCTTCAAGACTCCAGCAGACCCAGAGAATTATCTGTTGTTTCTTAGGAAGTTTCAGTCGGAAGCTATCAAGACTCTGACAGAGAAGTGTACCACCTTAGATAGCTCTGGATTCAAGAGACTGCTCTCTCAGAAACAGAAGATAGATAAGGAGGTAAGAAGGGTAGAAAGGATAATTACTTTCAACAAATACAATGAAAGTCAGCAAGTCCTTTAGAGGCCAATGCCGCCGCCATTCGCTACACCATTGCCGACAAACGGCAGTTACAAAACAGTTTAATTTTCTTTCACTATTAGGAATAGTAATCAGTTATGAGTAATCAACTTAAAGACATCACTGTAGAAGGTATCAAGATCAAGTCTCACACTGTCCAGACCAAAGAAGGTGAGAAGGTCTATGGCTTCATGGTCTACCTCAACGAGAAGAAAATGGGGTTCTTCAGTGCTAAGCGTCTTGCTGGGTTCCAAAAGGGACTGCGAGAGAGTGGTCCTCTCTTGAAGGAGATGCTGAAGGAGTCAGTGGAACACACTAAGAAAGGCTTCGACGTTGCCTTTGGTGAAGCCAGACCTCCAGAGGGTGCAGCTAATACCCAAACCGAGGCCAAAACCAAGACCAAGAAAACTCAGGGTGACGATCTCTGTTTCGACAACATCGTCCCAGAGACTGTCACTCAGCCTCAAGTGCAGACTCAGCCTCAAGTGCAGACTCAGCCTCAAGTGCAGACTCAGACAACACAGTCTGAGGACAACCACGATGTCTTTGACTGCCTTGGCTTCTAAGACACTGCGACCACCCTCCCCTTGGATTGTCTGGTGACTTCAAGACAGGTTCGATTCCTGTCGGTCCACTTGTCAACTTGAGTTGACATCTTACATAGCCTGACGGCTTGCTGTCTTAGACTCACCGGAGTCACAGTCAGTCCTCAGGCATAATCAAACTCTAAGGAGCCGCCATGACAGTCTCAGTGCTGTTACTCTTGGCTTCCACCGCCCTCTTGACTTTGCTTCGGCAACAAGAGCAAGGAAGCTCTCACTATCAGATTATCTTGATCGCAACTCTGGTTGTTCACAATCTCTGGGGATTCTACTACGGACAGAAGGCAAGGAGGAGGGAGATAAGGAAACAACAACAGAAGGAAGTCAGACCCCTTCAGGAATCAATACAAAAGATGGGCGAACTGTCCAATCTCTGCGATGAGATCAACGAGAGATGGGGAGGGAGTCAATCCCAGCAGTCTCATTACTCAGACAGAGAATCAATCTGGTACTCGAAAGGAAACTGAAGTGGAAAACAGAAACAAGACATTCGGGATTAAAAGAAAGTCAATTAAAGAAATCAAGTCAAGTCCAACCAGCAAGGGGGATTTGTTCAAGGGAATGGAAGTGACGTTTGACTACGCCTTGCCACAAACTTGGCTCGATACGTTCTCCAAGTGGTGTGCCGATCATCTTCCATCGTCCTATGGGGAGATCAATTACAACCTGATTCGTTCTACGTCAGTCATGGCATATCCCAAAGATGACTATGCAAGGGTTGTCTCTGCTTGCACCGAAGTACACGAAGCTCAGGAACTCTACATGAAACTCAGGGGGTGGACTCTAGTGGAAGCATGATTGTGGACAGCCGACTCTTGAACCTCAACTGAAATCACAGGAAACCTAAATGAAACGAATAGGTATGCACCTCTACCACACTCCTGAACTCAGGCAGCAGATGACTTGCACTGAGTGCGGTGTCAACTCTCTTGGAGATGAAGCGCACTCTACTGAAGCAGGAGCCTACGCTGGATCTGCAATCAAAGATCCATCTGAGAATGAGTGTCTTTCCAAGTGCGGTAAGTGCGGAAAGTTATTTACTAAACGAAAAAAAGACTGACCTTTCTTGTCAGTAACAACATCTACCTTGGGGCGAACGCCGCCACCAATCGCTACACCATTGCCGGGCAGCAGTTGCTCGTCATTGCTTAATTGTTTCTCTCACGGAGTTTTACTTAACCATGTTCAACAAACAATCAAAACGAAAGATTCTCAACGAGGCTCTTTGGATTGTCGCTCAAGCCAAGAGTGGTTCTATCCCGGTTGCCTACGGTAATCCCGGCCTTGCCAAGACCGTCAGTGTCGAGGCGTTTGCCAAGCTACTGGGATACTACTACAAGCAGTTCATCCTGTCTCAGTCCATGCCAGAAGATGCTGGTGGCAACCCTTGCCCCACTGAGGTCAACATCGGTGGCACTGTCTACAAGTGTGTGTCCAACCTCAAGCAAGAAACTCTGCTTAGGGCCATGCACCAAGAGACTGTCGTTCACTTGGACGAGGTGAATCAATGTTCTCCTGCTGTTATGGCAGCTAACCAAGAGCTATGGTTCAACAATCCACCTGAGAAGTCCATCGTAATCGCCACTGCCAACAGCTTGGAGGTTGCCACTGATGGATTCCAGTTCTCTGCTCCGATGATTAACAGGATGTGTGTCCTTGACTGGGAGTTTGACGACGATGCTTGGCTACAAGGCATGACTCAGGGTGAGTTTCCTCCTCTTGAGTTCCCCGTTCTTGAGGGTGACTGGTCTGGTTACAAACAGAAGTGGAAGGCTCTTGTCGGTCAATTCCGACGACAAAAGCCGGGTCACTTTGACTGGGCTAACGTGTTCCCTAAGACTGATGCAGAGAGAGCTTTGCCTTGGCGTTCACCTAGATCTTGGGAACGTGGTGCTGTTTGCCTTGGTGCTGCCGAGGCTGTTAGTGCTGGTCAAGACACTGCCAAGAAGATCCTGTCTGGGTTTGTTGGTGAGGGTCCAGCTCTTGAGTTCTTCAGTTGGGTAGAGTCGGCTGGCTTCCCTCCATCTGAGGTGCTGTTCAACAACCCTTCGATGCTTCACTTGCCACCTCAGTTCGACACTGCGGCTTCTCTCGTTGGTGGCGTCTACTGCCACGCTGCAAGACTCATCACCAAAGAGCCTGAGAACGCAGAAGAAAACTTCGAGAAGTGCTTGGACTTCTGTGAGCATGTCTTTGCCGAGAACCGTGAAGCTGGCACTGCTTTTGTTGGTAGGTTTGTCAAGCTCAAGCCACAGAGCTACAAGCCCATGCGACGATCCCATCTCCTCTGGGACACGGTTGGTGCTTCACGACCTAAGCAAGCTGTGACCGTCTAATGCGGCGACTTCTAACTATTATTTTCTGCGAGTCAATCTTCTGGCTTGCCCTTTGGTATTTAAGAATCCTCATGGTGAGGTAACTCCGTAGCTGTTCACTAGCTCGTAGCTAGTGGACAGCAGCAGTGTGACCTTTCTCTTACTAGGAATGATGATGGACGCTAGAACAAAGTTTACCGTAGCTCTCAAGCAATCATGTGTTGATCTCCCACAGATCGCCACCATGCTGCTTCGGCTCTCGCCCAGAGAGAAAGAGGGTATCGGCACTGTCGGTGCTGACCAGAGACTACGCTTCTACTATGACCCAGAGGTCATGGATGCTATGTCTGTTGATGAGGTTTCATTTGAGCAGAAGATGGCTATTGCACATGGCTTTCTCAGTCACGGAAGCAGAGGATCTTTCTTGGGCGACGACCCCAGTTCTGTCGAAGCGTGGAAGAAATCTACACGGATCAGTGCTGTGGAGTTCCTCAAGACCTACGGACAAGAGGTTCCACCTCATGCCCCATGCTGTGACAACACCACAGACGTTGACGGAAACCCGTTGCCTCAAGGTCTTTGCTCTGAGGAATACTACGGGCTGCTGCTTGAAAGCGGACAAGAGCCACCGCCTCCACCAGATGGACCAGATGGACCAGAAGAACATAAGGGTCCAGTAAATGATACAGGGCGGGGCGGTGGTGGCGAAATCCAAGACGGAAAGGAACGTGATTGGCAAGATGAGTTCAGTGATGACGACATCAACTCTAGGCCAGACGGACCTACTGACGGTGAACTTGAGAAGCTCCGGTCTAAGCTGGGCGAGGGACTCAAGAGCATGGGTAGGTCTGGTTGTGGTGACTTCGCTATGGTTCAAGATTCACTAGAGAAACCCAAGATTCGACCAGAGCAGTTGCTTCGTATGGCAATCGCTAGGAACGTCACTAAGTTTCGCCGTGGAACCAGCCAGCCTACCTATCGTAGAGTCTCTCGCAGGCAGCAGATTGGCGACCCTTTCATCAAGCCTAGTCACGTTGACCCCACCCCTAAGGTCACAGTTGTCGTTGACACTTCAGCAAGCATGACCAAGAGAGAACGGGAGCTTGGTCTTGGGATGGTTGATCTTGCCCTCAAGGGGATGAAGCTCGACGAGGTTCGTGTTGTTGGTGCTGACACTCAGATCTCATCAGATCAGTCCAGCATCAAGAACGCCAGTCAAGTCAAGCTGACTGGAGGTGGTGGCACTCGAATGGACGAGGTGGTCAACACTTTGCTTTCAGAGCCAGCCAGCAAGCTTCCTGATCTTCTGATTCTTGTTACTGACGGTGGAACTGAGTGGCCTGATAAGAACAGGGTTCCTGTTATCAGTTGTGTAACCCAGCCAGAAGAAGTTCGTTTATGGCAAACTCCACCTGACTGGATGCCTTTGGTTTACGTTGGGTAGTTACCCTCGGAGCCGAGTGCCACCACCGTTCGCTACACCATTGCCGACAAACGGCAACCAGCAATTTGTTTCTCTTACTAATGGAATACTTACCATGAATGTTATTGATAAAGCAGGATACGAATTATGGTTCTCTTGCAGCAGAGCTACTGACCCAGACCGACTGCTCAATGGACTGTCTCAACTGTCGTCTCAGCCACCATATGTACCAGAGCAACGCAGCAGTCTGGAGTGTTTGCAACTTGCTCTGACTGATGTTTGTCAGTACCTGACCAAGCCTCCCATTCACTACTTAGTTCGACCACTTGCTGGCAGGTCTGGTCGTCATGTCTTTCGTGAAGTTCGTGGTGCTGACCAGAACTCTCATGACTCTATGTTTACCATTCGAGTTCCTGAGGATGGTGACGATCTGGTTGCTGAGGGGCCGCACTGTCCCGGCGATGGGGCAATGAATAAGATTCAGTCTACCTATCACAGCTATCAAAAAAGCATCGGCGCAAGAGCCGTGAAAACTATCATGGTCAAAGAAGTTCTTCGACTTGGTGGGATCAAGATTGACGGGAAGGATGCTTACTTCATCCCCCCCGATGTTAAAGACGATTGGGAGAAGATTGTTCAGGTTGCACTGAACGCCGCTGAGTTCAATGACTCCAAGTTCTACGACTCCAAGTATGAACTCAATGGGACAGCACTCGATGCTGTTCAACTGTCTGTTGAGGAGGAGATCGTTGCCGGAGTGGACAACATCCTCAGCGAACTTAGCCAAGGCCAGTTCACTGACAGAGTTCAAGCCAACAGGCTCAAGACTCTCAAGAAGATGACTGCAAAGATGCAGCGTTACGAGTCACTGTTTGGTGCTGGTCTACAGACCTGTCAGTATAAGCTCAAGGAAGTTCTCAATGCGATGAATCTTTCTCAGGCTGTTGAAACATCAAGTGCGTTTGATGATGTCCTTGATGATGTCCTTGATGTCGCTGTGTAGCATTGGACGCAGCAACATTGAGCTGAGAGAGCGAGCAAGCAAAGAGATATTACAGACAGGATTGACATACTCCTGTTCTTTGTGGTGCAGATCGTCGTTCAATCCGATGACGCTCTCCTTGTGTCGAGGTGGGAATGTCGGGTAGCTCCCGGATAGCCGCCGACCAGCGAGTGAACTGGTGTTCTACGTTCAGGTTCGATTCCTGACTCTCGCCTGACCTTTCTTGTCAAACCTTTTAATAACATACGGAGTAAAGAAATGAGCGAAGAAATTGATTACGACCTACTTGTAGATTCCATTGACATGGACCAGTTAGCTGCATTGATTGCAGGCGAAATCAGCGAAGAGTCTATTGCTGAACACATTGATGCTGAACAGATTGCTGAACACATTGGTGTTGATGACGTTGCTAGTCACTTAGATACACAAGACGTTGCTAGTGAGATAGCACTTGAAGATCTTGCCAACGAGTTTGATACATATGACTTGTCATATGAGATCTTCTCAAATCACATCGACATGGACGGCATCTACGACCATTGCTCTGAAGCGATAGACATGGACTGGCTTGCTGAAAGAGTAGACTACGGAAGTCTCTCAGAAACACTCGATCTTGACGGAATCGCTGAGTGCCTTTCGGACGATCAGCTCACAAAGTTGGCAGACAGCGTCGATGCCAAGTCGGTAGCGAAGCATGTCACCGACCCTTGGTCAATGATGGTAACACCGTTCGCAAACAACTAACAAACACTCAAGAGATAAAGGAATACAAAGATGGACGAAGAAGATTTTGATGGCGAAACCCATCCGCTGCCTGACGACTTGAAGTTCAAGGACTTAGTAAACATGAGCCTAGAGCTTTCGGAAAAAATGGGAGAACACCTTGACGGGCAAGAGCAGACACTTGCTGTCTGCTCACTAATACTTCTGCTAAAGAAGGGGATGAAGATGGTGCAGCTTCAATGCTCTGAAATCATCACCGACCACCCGTCTGCCCTTCAGGTCTTAACACAGTGCTGTGTTGCTGAAGAAGCGATCACAAAGTTTCTTGCCCTGTACCCTTCTCTGAGAATAGGTGACAGTTACGAGCAGCAGGTCGAAGAATACTTTGCTGAAGAAGAACGCAAAGAGAAGCAAGAGAAAAGCGTTGTCGAAGTTCCAACAGAAGAAGAGCTTTCTTCTCTTTGCGACAGCTTGTTTAGAACCAAAGAGCCAGAGGAATAGAACAGTGAAAGTAACCGGAGTGTATAGAGATGACGGAGGCAAGGACTACCTCATAAGTCACAACGGGAAACAGCATAAGGCTACCAAAATCGGTAGCCTTTTTTCTTGCAACGGGGTCACTGACACGCTTAGGAATATCAAGAAGATGATTCAAGAAGGTGAGTTGGTTACAAGTCAGCCACCAATTAACGCTATCGGCGGAGTCATCCAAATACACGACGAAACAAAGGAGATAAGAGAAAAGTTTTCAGACATCAAGAAACGCATACAGGAAGACAAGCCGAGCATCGACGTTGGCTTATGGGACTGCGTTCATCCCTGTGCATTGATTGTAAAGATCATGGTGGAGTGTCACACCGAGTTCATGCCTCAAGGACTAGAGGCTGAAATAGACAGAACCCTTGATGCTCATGGCTACCTGCTTCCTTACGGCAGCTACGACACTGAGCAAGCTAACCACGAATATCAAACAAACATGGAGATATTAAAATGAAATGTTGTATCTGCAAGAAAGAGATTGAAAAGAAGTACACACCTGATGGTGAAATGTACTGGGATCAGGGACATAATCCTTACCCAGTAACTGACGCACTTGAATCTCGGTGCTGCGATTCTTGCAACCAGTCGGTGGTTGTGCCTCTTAGATTCTCCCTTCTTACGAACAAGGATGTTCACGATGTCAAGGCAAACGATTAAAAGAATCCATGTCAATCAGCATGTGGTAAAGAGCAACTCAAAGAACGATGAGCGTAAGCCCATCTTCACTGTGAAGTGCAGCAACCGAAACCACTACGGACACACTGTAAGAATCCAAGGTCCGTCAGAGGTGGTGTACCCCGGCAAGACTCTCTCTTGCGGGGCTAAGGCTTGGATCGAAACGACAGCACCAGTGGAGGTCTGGGTTACATCTGGTCCAGACAGTGAGTACATGACAGCGAGGGAACCATGACGCTCATCTACAACGGATTGTTTTTTGTTTACGGATTCCTTGCGGGGTTCTGGACCCTGCTCATTCTCACAAGGAGAGATCAACGAATGGCAAGCGAACAAGAGATTGATGGCAACGAAGTGGTTGTCGTTACTGGCACTGCCTTTGACTTGGGTACTGTTGTTGCTACCAGCAACCTACAGCAACGCCTTGGCGACAAGGCTCATCGGTTATTGCCGAAGATAATTGCTCGTCACTCTGCTGGTGACTGGGGCGATGTCTGTGATGAAGAAGCAAAGATTAACGATGAGGCACTTACCACTGACTGTCGGGTCATGTCTGTCTACAAGGTTAAAGACGACCTTGAAATCTGGGCGATCACCGAAGCGGATCGTTCGTCTACCACCCTACTTTTACCGGAAGATTACTAATGTTAATGAAACTATCTAACATCGCCAAGAAGCACAACGTAACTAGGCAATCAGTCCAGCGGTGGGTTGATGTCGGTCGTGGCAGTGGCGATAGTCACCAGAAACTGAACACCACTGTCATTGATGGTGTTCACTTTGCTGAGAGCCAAGAGGTTGAGGAGTTCATCCAAAAGACTGGGTCAGGGTCTAAGAACCCACGCATTGCTGCATCGGGACAGATGCTTGAGACTCTTGAGTTGGTGCATCGGCAAGGCAGTCTGCCTCCGATGGTTCGGAAGCAAGTCCTTGACGTAATAGCACTGGCAAAGGGAGAAGCTAGGTGAAACCATTTGACAGAGACTACGGCTACGGTGATTCACCTGAGCCAACTGGACCGCCAGAGATTAAGTCTGGCCCACTCGATGAGTCTTGTCCCAACTGTGAGGGCAAGACTCTTTTTATGCTCGAAGTAACCGTGCCAAACAATCCAATGATGGCTGGGATGCTTGGCAGTAAAGAAGGTGTTGGGGTTTACATGGGCTGTGCAGCCTGCCCCTACGCTTCACCCATGATGACGAGGGCTAAGTGATGAGCATGACAGAAGAAATGATCGAGTCATTGATTGATGCTTGCATCGACGTTGGATTCTTTGATGCACAAAAAGAGGTGCTTCAAGCTAGTGGCAACGGGTGCTGCGTCAATGCAACCTACATTGGCCTTGAGGTTCTTCGCAAGCTTGGGGTCGATGCTTCGCCATCGGCTTGGGACGCGATGGTCATGAACGAAGAAGCTCGCTTGCTAATGATGGAGCAAACTCCTGTCGATGAATGGCCCGATACTGCATGGTCAGTGGGAGTCAACGCGAAAACAAGAGACGCTAATGGAGTTGGGTTTCATGCTGTCGTTCAGATCAGAGAAGGAATCCTTGACCTCTCGTCAATTCAGTTTGACCGGCCAAGCAAAAACATCAATGTTCCGATGGCAATGTTTGTCTCAACCAAAGACTTTAGTGGAGGTGAGATTCATGTGGAGCAACACAGCACTCACTACGTTCTCTACAACAAAAGAAGCAGGACATCAGCCGCACTGCGAACTGCAAAGGGATTCTCTTCTGATGGGATGCTCGGTCGCATAACTAATTCAGACTGGATCAACATGATACTAGGAGAGATGGAATGATAAAAGTTGCAGGCTATGGTCGCATGTCCACCGACAAGCAGCAGATGTCGCCTAAAGTACAGACAGACAAGATTGAGCAGTGGGTAAAGCAACAGCAGTCTGTAGGCAAATGGAAAGACGGAGCAAAGTTCATTGGCATGTTCATCGACGAAGCTGTGTCCAGTAGAGTTGACATGCTGAAACGCCCCTTTGGTCAGCATGTGGTTACAGTCCTCGACCCCGGTGACATGGTTGTAGTCGCCTCTCTTTCTCGCGCCTTTCGCAGCGTCAACGACACTTGGAATACCATGCGTGTGCTAGACGAGGCTGGCATAAGCATTGCATTTCTTGACTCTCCTATGGATACATCCACTCCAGTAGGAAAGCTGATGCTTACTATGGTTGCTGGATTTGCTGAGTTTGAAAGGGACTTAATTTCAACCAGAACAAAGGACACCGCAGCAGTAAAGAGAAAGCTCGGTGAACCAATAGGACCGGCCCCAGTAGGATGGAGAAACATGAAAGACAAGCGAGGCTGCTACATGACTCCAGACAAGACGATCAGAACAGTAGCCTCTGCTGCCGCCAATCTCTTTCAGCAAGGTAACTCAAGGGAGTCAGTCTTTCTGAAGATGAGGGCAGCAATGTGCAAGCGAAACCTTCAGCCAAAGTCACACCAGTGGTATGTCACTGCTGCCGCTGCATCCTGCCTAGACTTCCCCAAGCAAAGCATAAGATTCGTAAGCAGCGTACTTGGGTTCGATGTTGATAGAATGTCTTTCGTAACTCATGGAAATCACGGAGACGCAAGGCGTCAGCTATCGGAATGGTTGAAGCAAGAAGGGTTCAAGGATGCACCGTAAAAAACTACAGAACATGCACGTTAAAGACCTCTATGACCAGATCATTTCAGGTGACAGGGAAGCACTAGACGAACTCATTGAAAGGCAGCAGTCTGGCAAGTCTCTAAGGTTTTATCCAGACGGAAGAACCGGACCACAAGATGAAGGCATGATACCTATTGTTATTGATGTTCTTGACAACTCTGTCTGCATAAGATCTGGCAGGCCATCGAAGCCTGTAATCATAGACAAGCATGTCGCATTCAAGTGGATAACAGGAATACCTGAGTGCTTGGCAAGCGTTGTTTCAAACCACAAGATGGACGGACTTTCTGAGCATTACATCGACGAGAAAATCACAGATGAATCTACCCAAGAGTTTGACCATGAGGTGCGGTACGAACTCTTAGACGACCGCGAGGAAGTTTCAATAAAGTTCTTCCCTGAAGGAGAAAGGCACTGGAAGATGGACACTCAAGATTGCTGCAATGTCATCAAAAGCCTGTGCGATGTCTGCATTGATTTGGGCTGGCAATACGCAGATGCGGTGTCAGACAAGCAAGCTAAAGTGGTAGCCGCTATGTACTTAAAAGGAGAGTGATTACCAAGCCTTGCATGACCAGTAGCCAGCAGACAGCTTTGATTTCTTTTCTCCGCACTTATGCCTAGCCCTAAAGCTCTTTCTTCTGGCTGGCTTATGCTTCTTGATTGTCATGTTGGGGTCGCCAAACCTCACAAGCCTGATCTTGCTTCCCTCTTTGGCAAGCACTGCTGACTTCTTTGGACCACCCGGTGTTTTCTTTGGCTTGTTATAGCCGGAAAACTTCTCGCCTCTGTACTCAATCATAGCTAGTCCTAGCTCTCAAGGGCGTTGATAACAACACGACAGGCTGCTGTGTCTGCTTTCAGATACAACGTGGTCGATGCGCTGTTGATCCTAAATGGACCAGCAGTTTCGCCAGCCATCAGCTTGCCACCGTAAACACCAGTGCTGAACCCCCACTCAACAAAGTTAGTTGAGTCAAGGTTCTGAATGGTACACCAACCCGGTGTTGTCAGCTCACTGAAAGCCTCCGTCTCTTCGGAGGTTCCGATCTCTTTCATACCCGGCGATGGTCCACCCACCGCTGCTTGGTCGTAGCTCTTTGTGCCATAGTTCTGTGAGAACGAAAGGTTCCCATTGTCTACAGACATGCTTGCTGCTATTCGGATCTCGTCAGCCATCAGTTATTCTCCTGTGCTTGTTGCATTTCTCGGATTGCTTTTCGCTGCTTTGCTCTATCAGCCAACAACGCGCTTGCTTTCTTGAGGCTGTCTGCCATAGCCCTTTGCTCTGGATTAAGAGATTCTAACGCTTCTTCTGGTATATAGTCTCGCTCAAAGGTGCGACCACCAAGCTCGCTCATCAGCAGAGAAGAACGCTCCCTAAGAATTTGGTCTTGAGCCTGCGGACTTACCTTGCTCACTTTGAATCCAGTGAGCGTGTTCAACGCCTTGGTAGGCAGGCTCTTTCGCGTGTCTGTAATCTGCTTCGCTGTTGAAACAAACTTTGAGATTGGACTGTTAGACAGAACGCTTTCAAGAATCTTCGGCGTCCCAACAGGTTCATTGCTGTCACTGAACCCAAGCCCAGAAGCTACGTTATTAAGAGTCCTGCCAAGCGGCGGGTCCATATCGTCGAGAAGTCTTCCCCCTCTAGGATCTTCTTGGAAAAGACTCCTGTTAAACATTGTCTCTAACATAAACTTAGGAGCAGGATTCAACATCCCTCCTACCTCGAACATAGGTTTCTGAATGCTTCCACTGGAAAGAACATTCGCTGTAGCATCAGCAAGAGGCAATACAGATTCGTGCATCAGGCCCAGACCTGTAATGAAGTTTCTTGATCCATCTTCATCAGCACCAAGAGGGACAGAAACTCCCTGAGCTATGTAGTCTGGCGTAGTTACATCATCACTCCTGCTTCTGTTAGCTGCTCGCAGCGTGTTCGATACCTTGCCTCCGGGCTTAGTGTATATCTCGTTGGCTAAGTATTTCGACATCCCTTTGCTAAAGGAATAGAAAGGAAACAGGCGACGAATAACTGTCCGCTCTGCACTTGACAAGTCAGAGTAGTCAACATGAAGAAGCCTGATTCTCTTAGCTGCCTCAGCAGGATCGTAGCCCTGCTTGAGTAACGCGATGAATCCTCCAAGACGATGCGAACCCTCAACCAAGTCTCCAGCTTGGCGACCTACCCTAGCGGGGCCAAACCTGTCAATGGAACCATCACCACCAGCTACCTTCCAAGGCTTAAAGGAATCAAACGAAGAAAGCCTCTTGTCTTTGGGAATCCTAACGTCAGCACTTTGCGAACCAGACTTCATGAAGGACATCATCTTCTCTCTGAGAGTGTTGCCCTCCTGCTTGATAGATCCGGGGATAGCTTCCTGAACTGCACCTCCTACTCCGTAGATCTCTCGGTGCTGCCCCGGAGAATCAAACACTCCGTGCCTAAACGCGAGCTTCCTTAGCTCTCCTGTGGCTTCCTCTGCCGTCAAGGAACTTAAAGAAGGAATCGCTTCAAGACCCTCAATAGAATCGCCCACCATCACTGTGGCCGCGTCCTTGTAAGGTCTTAGGTACTTCCGCAAGCCGGGCTGAGTAGGGTCGAAGATGTCGTTCAGTGCATTCTGTATTGCACCGCTAGTAAGGTTCCTGAAGTGGAATGACGGCCACACTGTGGTGACGTTGCTCTTGAACATGTTGGTATAGGAGTCATACCAATCGGCCATAGACTTAAAGGCATTGTCCTTAGTGAGTTCATTGCTTAACTGGTACACCCTTGTGACATCGGACATTACGTCTTCGTCCATGCGGAACTGAGCCAGCTTTTCTTTGATGTCAACTTGAGTTGACACTTCCATCTTGCTGTTTCCAGTACCGACAGTCATCTTCGCTGGTATCTTCTTGCCGCTAGAGTTTAGCGACTCCATCTTGCTTACAAGCTCGTCTATCGAGTCATCTACTGTTCTTACCCTTCCCTCTGCGTCTTTGACCCCACTTCTTTCTAGGTCAGCAACAACAGCAAACCTTTCCTTCTCCAGCCTAGACCTAAGAACTAGACGCTCTGCTTCCATGAGATCATCAGTTCCGATCTCATCCTGCATTGCATTCAAAGCGCGAACGCTTGTGTACTTCATCTCATCTAGTGCATCCATCAGAGTGCGAGTCTTGTAGGATGTGTACTTCTGCTCACCCACAAGGTCGTCAAAGAATTGGTGCATCTCTGGACGCATCTTTCGCTCAATGTCAGAACCACGGATGACACCGCGATAAGTGCTGACAATAAAGTCCTTGAACTTATTCCACATTCCTTCCCAACCATCGTCTACCTGCTTGCCACCGTCTCTGTTCCACTGCATGAACGCATCGGCAAACACTTCCTCTCCACTTCTTAGAGTCCCCGTTGCTGGGTCAGTAATTTGTGCAGTCCAGTTGCCGTTCTTAATGCCTAGCGTCCGCTCTACTCTGTCCAAGTAGGCTGGCTCTATCTGACGCAATGACATCCTTAGCAAGTGACCCATTTCGTGAACAAATGAATGCTGATCTGCTTGCTTGTAAGCAACGATCAGGGTTTTGTACTGGCTCTTCATCCAGTCTTCTGGCAAATCAATATCTCCAGACCGAATCCCTTTGGGGTCTTTGACGGGAAACAGAATGGAAGCCTTCGCTCCACCGTTGACGGGTGTTCCTTGGTAGAACACGTTGTCAACAGCGTTAGCTCTGGTTACGTCATCGAAAAGAAACTCTGTTGTTTCGTAAGAGTATTTTTTTGCACTACTGTATTTGTCGGCGGGAAGCGCGTCGTTCATAATTTCTGCTGCCGCTTTCTTAGCATCCGACATCACCTTAAAAGCGCCACGATGTTCTGCATCTACGAACACTTCAAAATAATCAAGTTCTAAATTCTCTTTGATCCATACTTTTTCAGGGCTGTTCATAGTAACGGGCCTGAAATCAGACAGCGGAAGAACGCCAGCCATAAATACTTTCTCTTCTTCTCCGAACTGATTTTCATCCCACTGATACAAGTCTAGTTTAAGGTTGTCAGCGTCTACCCTTTCTGGAAACGCATGTCCTGTTGATGCAGAAAATTTCTGACCACCGCCAAGACCTCCCTCTTCGCGGCTCTTCTTGAAGTGTTTCTCAAGCTGTCCGATTGCATCCTTTTGGTGCATACCGATAGCATCAGGATCTCCACCAACAGCCTTGGCAATGTCTGACCCGTTAAGCACTGCGATTCCGTCATAGCCCTGTTCTGATGCTAAGTGCGCCGCACTCTTCAACCCGTGAAGCTTCCATGTTGCTCTAGTAGGGATGAACGGCATCTCTGGCATACCACCCGGACCTATTGACCCATCTGTGTATCTTCCTTTGCCTGTTTGATCGAGTATCCTTTTCTTGACAGTGCGTAAGTAACTAGCTGACGCCGCCGCAATTTCTCGAATTTCGGTGTTTGTGCTTTGAACACCCGCTTCCCTGCGCCGATCTAAGACAAGACCCAAGGCTTCGTCCAGCACTTCATCTTCCGAGTTCATAAGCCTTCGATTTTCCAAAATATCATCAAATGCGCTAGGTTCCTCGCCAAACTCATTTGTTTCTTTTCTGGTAATGTTAAGTAAACGGTTGACTGTGCCTTCTACCTCCTCCTCGGTTAAACCCATCTTTATCAAATTTTTGTTCGCTGTCAAAAACTTCCGCTCATCCTGAATCATGTCCGACTGAAGCTCCTGAACCAAAAGAAACTTCTTTCCCTCGGTGCTTGTATAGTCGTTGAGGCGAAGGTGCATCAGTATGTCTCGCGAGAATGGACGCTCTGACTTCAGCGTTTCTTGGTTGAGGACATCGTCAATGCCTTGGTCGTCAAGAAAGTGTGCTGACTTAAAGAATCTGTCGCTTTCGAGAGGATTGTCGGGCGAAAAATAGTCTTCTTTTCCGAGCCTGATGAGTATCTCTGTGTAAGAAGACTTGTTCCCAGCATCAGTGGCATAGTCTGCATACTGCTGCCTTCCTGTTAATCCGAGATTGACTATCTGAACCTGAGGCTTGTTCTTTCTAATCAGGTCTCTTACTTCCCCAGCAGTGACTGCCTCGCCCCTCCCCTGTTTTTCAGCAATGAACCTGCTGACCCCAAGAACAGTGTCCTCATCTTTGTTTACGTTGGCAGGATTCGTCAGCCACTTCAACTGCTGCTGGTGCAATGGCTGATCGTCTGCCATGTCAAGCTGATCGAGGAAACGCCCTGCCCTTGTTGACATTGGTATGTCGATGTAGCCCTCAGCCAAGAATGCGTCTGTATAGAACTCTTCGTCAGCCATCTGATAAAACACAGATCGCTGATCCACTCTTGAGCCGTAGTCCAATCCAGAAGAAGGGAAGCTGGACATCCAGTCTTGCAGATCATCAACCGCATGAGAGAACACCTGCGGCTCGCTACTTATCAGTGACTCAAGGTCAGGGAACCCAGATCCTCTCAAGTAATTCTCGCCAGCAAGCCTCTGTGCTGTCTCAACTACGGCAACAGGACTCATGTAGTCCTCCATGTACCTGCTTCCAAGAGTGAACCCGTCAACGTCTGACAACGGATTAGCAATAGAAGCGACAATGTCTGCCGACCCTCGGTTGCCTTGTGCAGCGAGATCTTTCGCTGTACTCATCAGGATGTCATAGCCCTCTGCCGTGTTAAGTGCTACGCCCTCTGGAACCGAAACGCCAAGACCCTCAAGAGATTGCCTGATAGAAGAGTCTGAGGTTTGCGTTAGCGGGGTTATGTTCGCTGACCGGATCGACGCATCTTGCTGCCGAGCCGCCATGCGAATCGTGTCAAGGTAGTTGTTCTCAGCAAGAGCCAACTTTATTCGCTGCATCTGAGGTATGTCAGCATTGAAAAAATCTTCATACGACTGGTGGGGTTGCTTCAGCTCTTGCACCAAAGCTGCCACATCCTGAGAAGGAGTCTGAAGAATAGAGTCATATCTGCCCAGCCCAACGTCTAGGTGTGTAGCCAGCAAGCTCATCTTTGCTGCACCAATTTGCCCGGCTGCTGCTGTGTAGTTGTAGATGTCTCTCCCTACAGGCTTGTCACTGCCTAGATCAACAGACTGGTCAAGCCTCCCCTTGTCTTTGTTGACAAAGGATTTCAACCCAGACCCGGCCTTGCCCTTGGGCTTTGCTGCTTCCCTTGCAGAAGCCGCCTTCTGAGCCTCCTCCACTTTCTTCTTAGCAGCCGCTTTAGCTTCTTCAGGAAGCTCACGCATCACACTTTCGGGGATGTAATCAGGATCAAACTCATCCAACTCAAACCCACTGCCTGCCAGTTCTTCACTGCTCGCTTCGTCCAGTCGTCGAGCCATCTCGTCTTCAAACAGCTCAGGCTCTGCCTCTCTCGCCATGTGTACTTCAGAGAAAGTAACCTCTTTCCCATTTACCTGCATGTCATCCCCAAGCGATCTTATGATTGCTTGGTCGTCCACAACCACCCGCTGGCTCAAGTCTTCTTCAGTCTGACTAAAGCCCCGCCTGAATGTTGATTCAAATGCGTCATTGGCCTCAAGAAGCTTCGGGTCAGTGAACAGCCCCATTGAGGCAGTGCCACCGCCTTCAGTTGAGTAAAGCTCTCTCTTGGCTTGTACTGGCTTCTTAGCGAGTTCTTTAGCGATTGGCTGGGGAACCTCTGTTCCTGTTCCGTCTGCGCGGCGTTTAACAGAGGGGATTCCGTCAAGCAGCTTTTCAAACCTACCGTTAATCCTGTCGTAGTTCTGATAAACAAAGCCAGCAATGTCTTCAGGGACTTCTGCGTACTTGTTTTCACGCAAGTTAGTTGCAGCTCTAGATAACCACTCTGGGGGATTTTCGTCCCTAAAAACATTCCTCGCGAGTGTCTTCGTCTGCGCGCTCATGCCTGCATCGCGAAGATAGAAGCCAGTCTTCCCCAGAGCCTTGTTGATCCATTGCTTATCTGCGGGTTGCAGTGACGCTCTCTTGTTTACCTCAGCAAGCTTCGCCTTAAATCTGTCGCTCTTTATAGTCGCTACGTCCTTGCCTCTATCAATCTCTCCCGCCAGAATTTTCTCTATTCTTTTGTTCAGGATGGGAAGCAAGTACGCCACTCCTTCTTGCTCTCCGCGTCTAGGAACAGAATGTTCAAACCTGATTATTCCCTCGCCAAACAGATTGGCGTAATGCTGCTTCCTTGCAGCACTCCTGTAAGTTTCAGCAAGAGTCTCCAAGGTGGGCATGTTGACCCAGTTCATGTTAGCCTGCCTGTCATAACGGCCCTCTGCATCGTACTCCAGTCTGTACTCCGTGCCTTTGGGCCTGCGCTTCCGCTCAAACATCCTTTCAGTCTCAGCAACCTCTCGGTTTCTGTTGACGTTTGATTGATATTCTTTGTTCTCCTTTTCGGCCTTATTCTTTGCTCTTCTTGCTCTTGATTGAAGATCTTTCTTTGCACCACGATCAATCTTCTCCTTCTCAGCCACATCCCTCATGTGTGTAATGGCTTTTTCTATGTCTCCCATGCTGTTGTAGGCTTCGTCTCCCAGCGTTTTCCGGTCAGGTGACAGCCGAATGTCAATTTTCATCTCCGTATACAACTGCCTAAGATCAGCGTAGATGTCGTCGCCTTGCAGAGCTTTTGCCTGCGTCCATATTCCGCTGTTTCTAAGGCTAGAAACTTCTTCCTCAGGGATATTGTCTAGGCCATGCTTGTCAATAAGGTCGAACACCTCTCTTGCGTACTGAGCTACGTTCGCAAACGATTCTTGAGCTTGTTGAGTGCTTCTGTTAGACGCAGCTCTTGGGTTGCCAACCGACCTTGCAAGACTCCTGTTGGACCGCTCCATCTTCTCAGCAAGCTCCTTGTCTGAATCCAACACAGAGCCAGCTAAAATATCCCTAGCCTTTTGATGCTGCCTCGTCATCTTGGTGGGGCTTTCTATGAGTTTTTTCGCGACACCTCTAGCTGCTTCCTCCCACTTGCTCCAGTTACCATCAAGCCTGTCTTTCATCTCTTTAGCAATGTCATTGCCGGTCCAATAATTTTTTGACCGATGCGTCATAGGTACGCCAGCGTCCTGAGCCGCCGCTTTTAGAGCTTGAGTCTTGTTTATTTTCTTTTGGTTTGGCCCCTCTCTGTCTGGCACTCGCAAACTTCCGTTCTCATCTTTAACGAGCTTATTGCTAAGCACACTAGGGTATGGAGAACTATCCTTTGCACCCTTACCTGCCTTTTTCTTTTGACCAGATGCACCGTCAACGACTCCGGCCTTCGCAGGCGACCCTGCCGACTCTGCTGCTTTTTGATTCTTAGCGAACCGCTCCCTAGCTTCCTTATAAAGCTGAGGATGTTCTGACATGAGAGCTTTGTTGATATAGCCAACAAGCATCCTGTCTTCTTTTGAACTTGATTTATTAAGCCTAGCAAGTGCTGGAGTTATTTTCTCTAAAGATTCTGACGTAGCGTTCTGGATGTCTTGCAAAAACTCAGTAACACTTGCTCTGTCAGAGTCAGATGCTTTGACAGCCTTGGATGCACCGTCAACCACTCCGGCCTTCGCAGTCTTACTTTGTTGTGCAGGCTGACGCTTCGGAGACTTGCTACTTGTCGATGCCGATGCTGCCTTTTGCTTTCGAGCGAATCGCTCTTGAGCCTCTTGATAAAGGTGAGGACGTTGTGTCTGTAGAGCCTGCTTAATAATGCGAACAAGCTGAACGTCTTCTGCTGAAGTTGATTTGGAAAGTCTAGAAAGTGAAGGAGTCACATCTTCCAGAGCTTTTGACGTAGCGTTCTGGATGTCTTTCAGGAACTCAATAGCACTTGCTTTGTCAGCCTCAGATGCACCGCCTTCCGTGAACCTTACCTTGGATTTCTCTGAAGCGGGGGTAGACTCAGGACGAGCAGCCTGTGAACCAGAGGGAGGAGTTCCTTCAGGTGGAGGCGATCCTCCACCATCGCCATCAAAGTCAGTAGGATCGTCGGGATTCGGTTCGTCTGGGTTCGGCGGCTCTCTGCCACTTTCGTCAGACTTTCGACCAGCAGTAACTTCCTCAAACTCACGGTCAGGACTAAGGTTGTCGCCTACTCCTCCGGGGTTTGGCCGCAACCTTGGATCTGTCGTTGCGAATCCATCTAAACCTCGCTGATCTATGATGTCAACTTTGCGCAAGAATCTTAGGTTGTCGATGAATATGTCACCAGTTGAGTTCATCGCTCTATCAATAGCTTCGCCGTCACCGCCCTCGTCAAAGACAGCCTTAGCCCTGCCCCTTAGACGTTCAACCCCTTCGCCCATCGTGAGCTGAGATTGATTTCTCAAAAACTCTCGTAGCCCCCTCCCCTTTGCAGCAGCCTCATAGAGACTGTCCACGCTGCGCATTGCTGCTTCAGCAGGGTTCACACTGTAAAATCCATCACCGCGAAGTGGCATAGAAGGTGGTCGAGAAGTTACTTCATCAAATAATCCCTTGACATTTTCTTCCTTCATAGCCGATGTTTCATTGGCATACTTCGTCTTGAAGTTCTTGTAAATCTCTTCAGATTGCTCCTTCCACTGATCTGCTGTAAACCTTTCCTTTATGCCAGCAAACCCACCCATCTCTTCTGTTTCTCTTGAGATCCTCTGAAGAGAAGCAGTGCCACCGACAATGTTCCTGCGTGTGGGCGATCTTGGAATTGCAAACTCTGTTCTTGGATCGTTTGCTCTAGCACCGCGAGATCGCCTTGCTGCATTGCCAGTATCAAGCAAGAGGGGAATCCGGCTTGCGTATCCAGCAAATTCGTCTTGGTACTCAGCCAAGTCAATGCCTGTCCTCTGAGCAACAAGCAGGCTTTCTTTAAGTGTGCCTTTAACATCGTCAAGAGCGTCAAGCATTCCCGAAGCATCCATCTCCCTGAACAATTCGTCGTTCTGGATCAGGTCTTTCTTCCACGCAGCAAGCTTAGATGGGTCAGCGTAAGTTCTTTTTAATTCGTTCTTGCTCCCAGCCGTGTCGATGTTCAGATAATTCTGGTAAGCACCAACGTCTTTCGATCTCAGATCGGCTTCATTCTTGTAAAGACTCGAACTGGAGCTTCCGTCATCGAAAGTTTTTTCAATGTAAATAGAGCCATCGTTTTGCTTTTTGATTGTCTCTTTAATTCTAGGGACACCAATGTCCTCCATGTACTCATATGCCCGATCAGAAATGTCGTTGACTTTCTTGTTGGCTACAGCATCGTCGGTGTAGTTCAACATCCCTGAGTCAAGCATAGAAGCATTCGCATCATAAAGCTTTCCCCGTGCGGCAGCTTGTGCCTCAAGCAACGTGTTAGACAACTCAAGAGCTGCTTTCTGGGCTTCAGGGGTTTTTGCGTTCCTAACAGCTTTGCTGAAGATAGGAGCTGCTTTCATTATAGGAGAGAACTTGCCGAACCTCGTCGCCTCTCCCAGCTTGTCCATAGCTCTGGCGTAGGATCTCGCCTTGTCTCCGCGAAGGAAAGACATTTGCGTAGACTTCAGGCCGGGTAGCTGCCATGTAAAGTATGCGTCCTGAAGTGTTGCCTGACGCATCTTGTTTGCAGCATCAGCAGTAAACTCTTCTCCCATCTGTTTCGATAACTGCTCGTTTAGCTGGGCATCCTTAATTTTCTTGGAATACTTTGTACCTGACTTCACAACATCATCGGCACTGACAGTCAACGCAGCTTCACGTTTGCCCATCTTTCTGCCGGTCTTCTCGAAAGCCGCATCAGTAAGACGCTTGTTGAGAGCAAACATTGAGTCGTCAACAAGCCCAATCCTTCCGGCTGCTTTCATACCCGTCTTTCCGCCAGCCTTTAGACCAGCAGACAGACCTCCGCTCAGGTAAGTGAGAGGATCAAGCAAAACCTCAACACCAAGCCCACCAGCAAAGCGACCAATGCTGGTCAGCATCCCTCTATCTTCACTTGAGCCATCGTCATACAGCCCATACTTCTCAAGAAGCTGCTCCCCAGTGGTCCTGTTCTCTGCGCTCGCTGGACTAAGTAGCTGGTCGAGAGGGTTCTCTAATGCAAAAACATCCCTCACCATGCTGCCCGGCAAGTCTAGGACGTTAGCCAATCCACCAACTGCACCAAGGGCAGGCTGAGTAATCTTTGTAGCCGCCGATAAAACCGAACTGTCGGTTGGCTCTGGCATTGCCGGAACACCCTGCGCAGGTGCTTGCATTGCTGGCTGAACAGGTGCTTGAGGCTGAAGCCTGCTGTATGAACTTCCGAATGGCTTGGGAGGTCTTGGCAACTGTGCGCCAGACACTCTCTGAAAAGACTGCCTGCGTTGCTGGTCGTCCTGTCTGTTACTAAGAGAGCCAGCCGCCCTTGCTCCGGGGAGGAGCAAATCGTAAGAAGAAACCATATTTAATCACTCTGATTGGTTAATACTGACTGCCCGGACCACCACCCATGTACCCCTGCCCCATAGAAGTCATAGGGCTTTTATTGGAACCACCTGAATTTGCTGGATTAGCAATCCCCATGATCCTCATCAGGTCTTCGGTTAGGAGATACTCTTGGGGACCAAACTCGTCGAAAATCTCAGTGTTGTTTTGAAGAGCGTTGATTCCAGCGAGGGTGGTCAGCTCAGGGTACATCTCTCGCAATGCTATCTCTCTTTGCTTGTCATTTAGATTAGGGTTTTTAATGATTGATCTAACCTGAACCCCCATCAAGTTGCGTTCCGCAGCAGGAACCTGAGAAAACGTCCTTCCATTCATTGACGGAACGCCACCCGTGATCCCCCCATCTTCTATCTCTCTGTTAATAGCTTCCTTATCTGGATTAACATTAAGTCCGACTTGCTTGCGAAGAGCATCTGCTGCCCGACTGTCGCCTTGTTCGGCCATTAGCCTCAGAGTTTTAGTTCTTTCAGCATCCTGCTTGCGCTGCTCTGCTTGGCGAAGCCTGCTTTCTTGATCCAACTGACCTTGAGCCATGCGAGTGGCTTGATTAAGGCTCATATTCGGACCAAAGGTTGCTTGCGTTCCGACACTCATCGGACCTGCAATCCCACCACCCGGTGCTACAGTGACTCCACCAGTCCTTCCGTAATTCATTAGCTGCGCCCTACGCATTCGCATCTTGCGCTGGTCAGACATGTTCTCTAAGGTCGGCCCTTCGGCCAACCTTTCTCGGTACTCATTGAACTTACCGTAGTCTGTCATCTCTCCCGTGTGAGGATCGGTGTATGTCTCCCCAGAAAGCCTCGCTGCTTTTCTGGCTGCAAGGTTTCCATCAAGCCCTTGGTTTAGTTGCTTTCGGTAATCCCTGCCCGCTGCGCTATTCAGCTCTCTGCCGGTGTTGACAAACGCCTTTACATCGCTTGTAACATCAGGCCCGTAATGATGCTGGAAAATTTCTGATTCTACTTCATTTTGGGTCGAAGCCATTGGCCTAGCATTCGCAGCACTGACCCTATCGGCATCACGCTGCCTAAGACGGTCAAACGTGCTGCCATCACCCATTCCTCCCGGCTGCATTGACGACCTGTTTCGTTCACTGCGAGATGGAAGCCCAGAAATAAACGACTCGTTTACTCTTGGCGACATGGGAACCCTACCTGTCTGCTCATACGGCATCATCTCATTTGGCAGCACGGGTCTTTGCATGTAACTGTTCGTTCGGTCAATGAAGTTGGGCTGCACGGGAAGGAAAGAAGTTGATGGCGAAGTCCTGCCTGTAGCTGCTTGCTCTAAAGGCTCAGGAACCATCGGAAAATTACTTGGACTTTCTGGTTCGGTGGCAAACTCAGTTGCTAGTGGATCAAGACTTGGCGGCGCGGGTTGTCTAGATCGCGGCACGGGCCGAGGAGATTGCTCAGCAATGTTGGCAAGCAGGCCCGAAGACTCAACCGTAGGCACGGGGTTCAGAGTGTCCATTGTGTCTCTGCGTTGACGCTCCCTTCGCAGGAACTTGCCCGTTTCGGTAACAGGAAAGTTTTGGTGTGAGCCGGAGTTTGGATATGGCGTGAAGGCAGCAGAAGGCAGTACGATGTCATCTAATCCAGCGCTGTAGACGCCTCCTTCACTGGCTGATGATGGAATCCCGAACGAACCGTAGCCCTCTGCTGTAAAGCCGCCCGGATTTGGGTCGAAGCCATCCATCTTTAACGGACCGCCGGGCGTATAGGGTTCTCCAAACCCGTCAAGTTTCTGGCCGGGCTGTAACGCCGGTCGCTGTGTTGACGGCGTTGCTGGAACCGCCTTGTCGTAAGATCCTTCTTCAAGACGAGGTGGGAAAATCGGCTTATCCAGCAACTTCTCTACAGGCCCAAGTGCCGCGCCTGTTTTTTTTGCGGCCTGTATTTCTTCGAGAGGAGTGCCTAGGTACTTGAACGCATCTTTGGCTGTGTCAGAAAAGCGTGTGCCAAGGACTGTACCCTTATTGTTCTCATCTAAAGCGTTTCGCCTGTTCCTGTTGTTTATAGACTGCTGCCTTCGAGTCTCTGCTTGCCTTGCAAAGTATTGCTCAGCCTTGGTAGGGGCGCTCTTGGGGGCAGGCTTTGGGGCAGCGCTGAAACCCTGCCCTGTACTAGGCTTTGCCATTCGCGCTGCCCTGTCCCTCTTTGCCTTCTCCTCCTGCTCTTTTGGAGACAGCACAGGAACAGGAAACCCTCTTCGGGGCATTTTATATAGGGGAGGCTGCATGTTTCCATCCTTGAAAGAGTTAGTCCATCATTTTACCGGACTTGTGTTCTATTCCGTAAGTTTTGCTTTTTGCTCCATTTTGATTGCAAGTTTCAGCATTCTCTCAGCCGCTTTCCTTCGCAGGACTAGCGGAACAACAGTAGCAACCTTCCCCATCTTGTCGCTTTGACCAACCAAATGAGAGATGATGTATTCAGACTCTTGCTCGCACTTATCGATGCCCCACATGTTCATCTTCTTTTCAAGGTCGCTGCACCCGCACGTTGATTTTGGAACTTTGCTTCTTAGTACCGCTGGTACTTTCCGCTCGATCAGATTCTTCAACTGCGATCCGACTGTACTTTGCCCTCGCAAAGCTGACTCGATCTCTGTTCGATGATTGGTAAACCATTGGCGTGTTTCTGGCGGACAAGTGGACCACGGGCTTACCGCGAGCCTATTGCGATGACGGTCGATGCGAGGATGGTATCCCATCTCTTTGATCTGTTGCAGTATTTTCATGGGTAGCCTGAATCTCCGCCATCGTAGCCATCGTCGTAGCCACCTCCACCACCGGGATCGCCTCCACCACCGGGGTCACCTCCGCCACCGGGATCGCCTCCACCACCGGGATCGCCTCCACCACCGGGGTCACCTCCGCCACCATCGTCGCCACCCCCGCCATCGTCGCCCCCATCTTCGCCACAAACATCGCACTCTGTGATTGGCACATTGTCTGCGTTCGCTAGAACTCCGCTTACCACACCTTGGAAGCTGCCTCCTGCTGCATCACCGCAGGTTCCATCCCCGTCAAAGTCGTCACACCCTCCACCAATTTTGACGGGGCCGGTTGGGAATGTTAGGCCGTCACATGGTTGTATGACCAAGACATAAAAGGGATCGGAGCAGTGATCGCAGTCTATCGTTAGAGTCACTGTCGCAGTGGTATTGCAAGTCTGTCCTGTGATCTGGCTTTCAACTTCCAGCTCCAAGTTAAATACGACATCGCAAGTGCCACCATACGCCAAGGTGCAAGAAGTAATTCTGTACTCCCATTGGCCTGCCGAAGCAAAGTACATATTTGGAGGTGCGCCAAAACCGTTCGTTATGCACTCATCACCAGTGAAGCCTTCGCAGCAGCATGGGACATCATCGCAGCAGCATCGTTCGTGGGTTGCGAACCCTCCGTTCTTGAACAGAAACTTGCCGTTGTATCTGTATAGACTAACCACCTCCAGATGACTCCTCTTCTGGGCAATCTGTCAGTGGCAGGCAAACTGCACTTGGGCCGCTGATTGGGGTGTCGCCGCACTGCAATACCATGACTGTCCCAAAGCACATCTCGTTTCCGCCACTCAAGCTGTTGCTGCACTGCGCTGTTACCCGATCCCCTACAGCCTTGGTGCTAATGTCTGGTAATTCTGCTGTCGAGCAAACACATCCGGTTGAGCATGTTGTGCCAGACACAAGCTGCCATGTTTTTCCTCCACCGTTATTGACCACCTCGTAAGTGCAGTTTCCTGTGCAGTAAAACGGATCAGAGCCTAACATCACAGGGACTTGGCTGAACCCAAGGGAAGACGTAACTGCCTCGTCCTCGATGCAGTTCGGGTTTGTTTCGTTTACTCCCCAACCGTATATCTCAGACTGTGTGTAAGATAGGGTTGGATCGGTGCAGTTGGTAAAAGACAGTGCTGTGTTACCCGGACTGTCTGAACCCTTGACGTAGGAGTATTTGCCCGGCGCACCAAGAATTGCTGATATTGTTGACACTGCAATGTACTCATGGCCTTCTGGATTGTAGAACGCATAAGCTGTCGTCTCATCTTTGGGCAGGCAAGTCATTGATGCGCCAGAAACCGTAGGCTCGCATGAACTACCAAAAGCACTGAAGCCATCGTAGACAGTGCCGTTACTCCACTCCCAACCACCAGAAGCCATATATCTGACAACAGCCCATCTTGCTATCTTCTTCTCTACTCTTACGATTTCCCATTCATGCGTAGTTGCCGACCCGCTGCCAAGGGCGTAGTCTTCCGGTGTTGATGGCTTGAGGTTGGTTGTTCGTCTGATCCAAACCTTAGAGCCTGCCACTGCATCCAAAAAGTAATTGTTGTGTGCCGTAACTGTTCCCGATCCTGACGCTTCCGGGGGCGTATCAACATTTGGATAAGAACTGCGTATGTCACCGCCAGAAAAATTCACAGTGACTGCAATGGTCGTTGGACTGCCGGTGTTTCCTTTGAGCAAGCATGTGCTAATTGTCCCTTCCATTTCTTTGATAGGAAGACTGCACTCTTCAATCTCGTACCTCGCTGGATGCGTAGGCTCTGTCACCTCTGTTGTTTCTGTGTCGTCAGACGAGGCTGCAACATAATATGCCCATCCTGTTGCGTTCGGCTCTACCTCTGCCCAAAGGTTAAACGGGTCCGTTACGTTCAGCGTACTACCAAACTGAAGGACACCACCGCTGAGGTCTGGTGCTGCACCGTGAACTCGCAAGACCTTTACCGCTACCTGCTGGCTTGTCATCTTGCTGGTTGTTACAAACTGAATCCGTGGCGCACCAGCACCGCCATTGATTACCACCCATCGCTCGTCAATGGTTTCGCCAACCATGATCTCATCGCCAACAGCTATCGACTGCTCAGTCGTGTTTGCTACCGGAACATGCTGAGAGTTTATCGTCGCTAGAGTTAGGTCGTCTGGATGCTCTGCTGGTGGAGTAGGGGCTGACGCATTCTCAAACAGACGGAGCTTTGCGTTAAACAGCGGGCATGTTTCCCCACTGCGTGGGTCTGCTGCCTCCATGCAGGTTGCGATTGCGATTCTTGCGTAGAACATTAGCGGATCATTGACTCCGTGCCGGGCTGGTGGTTCAAGGCAATTCGCATTGTGTGTTTCTTTCCTGTCTGACGTTGAGCAATCGAGAACTCGTACTCCACGCCTCCGATCTGTCCGATACCACCAAGCTCATAGAACTTGTCGGTCGTTATTGTCTGGGCTGGCTCAGGTGGGTCGTACTTTGCGACAAGTGCTTGGCAGACTTCCCGGAACAATGATTGCCAATCACCATATGGTGGATTGTGGATGTCTGGCTCGCTTGAGTTGATCGGAACAATCCAATCAACGAATACCTTTAGCTCGGTTTTTTGCGTTGCGTCGATCATCACAGGAACGTGTTCGCGATGCAGCCCGTTCACTCCGTCCTTCTTGTAGAACCCAGTAAGAACTGTTGCTGCTGTTGATATTGTTCCACCCGACTGCGCTGACAAGACTGGATGATCTGTAACAAAAACCTGACCGCCGTTGGTTAGCTCAATGATTCCTGTTATCGAACCAGCTTTTGAAACCAATGGCTGGTGAACAGGGAACGGTTCCCACGCATCTCTTATTACCCTGCCCTGCTCGTACTGAGGACGCTCAGGGTCGTTAAGAATGGACTTTGGGCGATGCTTTATGTATATGCGATCACTCGACGCAGATGGATTCCAGAGTCGGTAGTCGTGCTGCACATGCTCGGAAGCAGACGCATCGTGAACTAAACTTAATGTCGTGTCTGCTGGCAATGCGGTCGCGCTTCCTGATGATGCGTCGATGTAGACAGCGGTGCATGAAATTCTCTCCTCGTACACGGTAGGAGCAGACATGAACCTGACACTTTTCAGGTTATTGTTTGGTGCAGGCTTGTATTTCTTCACGGGGAAATCAGGCAGCGTTCCCGACCCTGCTAAAGACATCACATACGCACCATTCTCAGGGGCATAGACCAGCCTACAGCCAGTGTTGTCGAGCAGGTTTTGCATTGCTTCTGCGCATGTCTTCTCTGCCCAGCGAGCAGGCGGCTTGAAGGTTGGCACACTTGCATCAACGACAATCGTTATCCTGCTGTCACACGCAGCAACTATCTGCTCCACAAGCTGTGCTATAGTTTGCTGGTTGCCTGTCTTCAGGCGTCCAAACGCATCTCGTTCATTCCAGTTTTGGTCAAGCTTATGTTCTTCGAGAATCCAGCGAGAGTCTTCTAGTACCACATGCAAACAGTCGTACCGAGACTTGATAGCCTTGACCACACGCATGTCGTTCCACGTTCCAAACCACCCGTCTGTCTCTGCTTTAAGTGTTGTGACTCTTGGCCTCGCTGGACCTACACTTTCGAGCGTGCCGGGGTTTCCGACCGTACAGTCGATGACGCACCTACCCGGCTTTGCCTGTGAGCCTTGGACAAAGTGAAACTTATGAACGTCAGGAAAATCTTTAAGGTCTACGTTTACGGTCACGGACCATACCCCTGATTAGGTCTGAAGTTTGGTTGGTCCCCAAGTCTCTCGAAAACATACTTGTAGGTCATTCGGAAGTGAGTCGGCTTACCGTTGCCGTGATACTTTGGCGTGTGCATGGTGATGACCCGATGCTCCTGCATTTCTTCCTGCGGCCAGTAAGGGTTCGGCGCACTGAACCAACTGCCCAACGAAACTATTTCGCCTTGCTGAACATGAACCACCTTAGACTTGGAAGTGAGAAAGTGCTTGTACGGATCGCCTCGCCAATTTGCTCTAACCTTCCATGTTGGTCCGCCCGTGCCAGTTTTTGAAACGCCCTCACTGAAGCTAATGATTTGGCTGTCCGCCATCTGATAGAGAGCTTGAATTGTCATTGAGTACGAGCGAGTATTTGCGTACTCACCTTCTGTCAAGTTATCCCAGCTTCGCCGTGTCACTCTGTTTCCAGACAGGTTGTATGTGTCATTGCTGTTTAATACATGAGCTGAGGGAGTGCCATCGTTGAGGAGAAACCCACAGTTCTGGTAGTTCCGGTTGTAGGCAGTCCTGAGCTGACCGATCTTTGTTCCTACTTGAGCAGCATTAAGCTCCGACGACTGGGCTGGGTCTTGGAAGAAATTTCCCCTTAACCTCCATATGTAATCAGCACCCCAGCGAACACCCTCTGGCCCGAAGCGTGGGATGATCTCAATGGCTTCTGGGTACACTTCACCTTTTTCGTGAGTGTAGTTGCCGTAGTAGAACTGCATTCCCTTACCCGACATCTGATTCGCTCTCCATATCGAGTGTGTCTTCTATCTGGGCGATACGTTGCGAGTGAGCATTCATCGCCTGCGCGAGTCCTTGCAGCATATCGACGATCCGGCCAGTTGCTGTGTTTATGGCGTCAGTGGCCTTTTCAACTGCCTCGTCTTTTGCGGTGCTTGCTTGGCCCGTAAGGTTGAAGCTGCTTGGACCCGACCCCCCGTAGTCTCCAGCTAGATCCACACTTGGCTGGTTGGCTACATGCTCGGCAGTTCCGGGACCGCCGTGAGGCATGAACGGCGAGCTATCAAACTTCCTGATGTCGCCTGTTCCAAGGTCGTCGGCAGCTTTCTTGACATCATCGCCGGTGGCTTTCGGAGAAAACTTTCCAATGCCCCCTATCCCAAGAGCATCTGCTGCCTTGCTGACATCATCGCCAGTAGCCATCTCTGGTGGTTTGACTGGCTTGTCTTCTTCGGCCTCCTTGTCGTCTTCCTGCTCCTCTCTTGGACCGGGAGAAGGAGGATACCCTTCTGCCGCTGCCGATCTCGCTTGGCTGTCGATTTCCGCCCAGTCAACATCCTCTAGGTAGTCGCCAATCGAGTCTACCTCCAACGGACCCTTGGCTCCGGGAAGCTTAACTTGACGCCGCACCGACCTTGGCTGCATCGGAGGCTTCTCATCTTCCGGTGGATCATCTTCCGGTGGATCATCTTCCGGTGGATCATCGTCCTCAAGCCCATCCTCCATTGGCTCAAAAGGGTTTTCATTCTCGTCTCCCGGCTGGGCAGGTGTTGGCCCCGATGCAAACGGATCATCTGAGTCAAACGGATTTACCTTGTCGTCTCCCGGCTGGGCAGGTGTTGGCCCCGATGCAAACGGATCTTCGTCGTCTTTAGGATCGTAACTGCTCGGATCATTTGGATCTGGCATGGTCACTCCTATGGATGAGCATTTGTGATCGTGATCGGCTCAATGGTTCCCGATGAATCTGCTGACCTGTATGCCTCAAGGTCGAGAGACAAAGGTATTTCACCTCTGCCTGCCGTGTTTGGCGTGATCCTTGTCTGACGCAACTCAGGCAAGGTAATCACCGTGCTGTAGGCAGACGGTACTTCGGTGTTCTTGCTTCCCAAGAATGACAGTACACCCTGACCTTTAAAGTCATTGATATAGAGATTCGTGTGAGAGCTTGAGGTGTATGGAGTCCGAACTCTCAGCTTGATCTGTCGTCCATTTGTCTGAACGCAAGTTACGCTAAGGAAGTTTCTTGTCTTAGGCGTTAGGTTGTTGTCGATTCGCAGACTGAAAGCATCGAAGTAATACTCAGTTGCGCTTCCACCATCAGGTGTCATCTCAAGCTTTCCATCGCCAAGAAGCCAGTAAAGCCTTTCCTCTGTAGGCAAGCTTGGTGGTGTGGCAGGGTATGTGGTGTCATGCTCCTCATAGCCAAGCACCCGAAGAGTAAGCCTTGTAACTTGCTCTGCACCTCCGATGCTTGCCGTTGACGTAATCGTTGCTGCGCTCACGCTGCATCGACGATATGTGACTGTTCCTTGGTCACGCTTCAGCATGATGTCGAAAGGACGAAGGTCAAATGTTTCGTCTGTGGTGAACGTGGTTCCACTAGCTGCCTTGCCAAGAATGCGCGGAAGCCAGTTATCAAGCTCGTAAGGACCGACTTCTAAGGAGAACTCTCCAACTACAACTCTTGCACCATGACGGGTGTGGTTGCCGATCTTGTCAATGGTCCCAGTCAGGCCGTTGCCACCCAGCAAGTTATCCGTGAACCGGATACTTTCACTTAGGATTTCGTATCGCTCTGAGTTTGCGTCAAAGGTAGCGGGGTTGCAGTTCGCCAGATCGCTCTCTTCTACAAGCAGCGATGTGTAAACTCCCTGACTGCCACAAGTGTCAATACATGTCATGCCCGATCCTCCCTGAATACGGTACTGATTTCGATTGTGTCGATGTCGTACTTACGACTGACAACATCGTCGGTGTCGTAGTCACCCATCGAAGTAAAGCTGTATAGCTCGCCATTCATTCCGGTTGCCCTGCGGTCCTGAAATAAATCGCGTATTTTGTCTCGGATGAGTTCGTAGTCTGTTTCCCCAGAAGATTGCCGTGTGCTGCTCCCAGAAACAAACACAACCAGTGTCTTTCGGACAACATCTCGCACACCACTAAATGTTCGCCCCGGCTGGCTACCTAGCGGCTTAATCCAAACTCCGCTTTTTACTGTCTCTGTGAATCGCTTTCCGGTTACTCCGGGTATTTTCTTGAGAAGCTCAGGTCTTCGCACACCGACCCCAGACGGCCAGTTATCTCGAATTAACTGCGCGTGAGTAGTGGAAACTGACCAGTCAGTATGCTGAATGCCTGTCATGTTAGCTCTCAGAAACGTAGATAGTCTTCACAAGCCGATCCACCTGAACGCTGGAGTAACCGCCTCTTTTCTGATACGGAGAATCCTGTTCCATTGCGTACCGTAGCTGCTCATCAGCTTCCACCATGAGTGTCCTGTATTCTCGTATGTCGCCTCTGCCGATCCTTGCCATCTGTGCCTCTGCGTAACTCTTCACTGCAAGAAGGAGCCGTGGTGAAACATCTAGTGTATCCGTTATGACCATTTTTCCGTCAGTCATGCTTGGGACACCAGCAACTGTGAACTGGGTTGTGCTTGCCTGCTCAGTAACAAACCCTTCAAAAGCGACCGGAACCTCGGAACTGATCCCGAACCCCACCTCAGACTCAGGCGAATTAGCTGTCGAAGCAGCAACCCTAACGAGCGATCCAACTAGGCTAATGCCCACTGGCATTGGGGTCGCAAGAGTTACCGTTGTTCCAGATGCTGTAACCCCAGAGCAGAACTCAAGAACCTTTGGATTTCTTGCGTATCTTGCGTATGCAACATCAAGCTCGATTGCCTTGGTGGTTGCGGGGCTTACTCTTAGCTCTGTCCTTTGCTTTCCGTCTAGCATTGCAGCACGAAAGCAAACCAGCCGAGGGTCACTTCCCTTGTAAATCCTTGGCCTGTCGTATTGGCGAAACGACTTTGCGTCAACTGGCTCAAGGCAGCGGTCCTCGCCGTGATACCAGACATCGTAAACCTCTCTGGCTTCGTTTGGCATCAGCACCCTGTCTTGCCGCAGCGAAAACACTGTCGGAGATTCAGTCTGGCCGCTCCAGTCTTCTAGTGTAATCTGCGTGTCGCTGTCTCTCGACTTGACCCTGTACGCCCTTTCTTCATCTACATAGAGAGATGCGAGCGATGCCCAATCCGGCCATGCTGGTGAGGTTCTTGTGACCACTCCCGATGAGCTGATCGAGATCGTTCCTTCCTTGTCTTCAGCGTTGAGGTAGACGGTGGTTTCATCGTCGTACAGATTCCACTGATGGCGTGTCATCGCCTGCTCATACCCCCACATGGCTGATCGCTTTGCCCTGCGAACATCCATCTCGTTATCGCTCAGATCAAATACATCCATCACATGAGATACTAGCCCCTGTAGAGTCAGGACTCTGCTAGTGTCTTGAGTGATCGCTGGTGCGGCTGGACTGCTGCTCGTTGTTCCATTTACCGTTGTCATATTAGCTCACAGTGAATGCGGTTGGATTGCTGAAGTTGACCCCACTTCTCTGACACCATAGGTAGTAGCTCCCGGCGTCAAGCTGGAACGTCACTTGGCCTGAGTTGTCAGTCACCAATGTCCCGGCTACTACGTTTGTTCCTGCTGAATCAGTCGTAACCCAAGCATCGACTGCTGGTGCAGGATTGCCGTCGATGTTGACTGTGATGGTGTGAGATATTGCTCCCGATCCAATCGGCTGACCGCCACCCGTGACTGCGTTGGCGTCAACTTGATTCGCTATCGTAAAAGTCAAGCTGTCAGTCTTTGCCTTGATCGCTGCAATCCCGGCGTTGTCTGCGTTGACAGTGGCAAATCCTGTTGCTGTTAGCCAATCGCCCTGATTGCTTTGCAACTCGTGGGTGTCTGCCAAGATTGAAGCGATGGAAGCATTGGCAGGATTCACCGTAGCGAACCCAGTTGCGGTTAGCCAATCGCCTTGGTTTTGTTGAAGCTCGTTAGTGTCTGCAAGGATACTTGCAATCGAAGCGTTGTCTGCGTTGACGGTGGCAAATCCGGTTGCTTTGAATACGTCTTCGCGATTGCTCGTTGTGAAGTGAAGGTAGATGTCTTCCTTGCTGTCACCACCACCACTACCACCGCCACTCAAGCTGTTACTGTCAACTTGATTAGACACAGTAAATGAAAGCTGATCCGTCTTTGATTTAATTGCTGTGATCGAAGCGTTGTCAGGATTGACGGTGGCAAAACCAGTGGCTGTTGCCCAGTCGCCTTGATTTGCTTGCAGGTCAGCAGTGTCAACAAGAATTGCTGCGATTGAAGTGTTGTCTGGGTTGATTGTTGCAAAACCTGTCGCTGTCGCCCAATCACCTTGGTTGCTTTGTAGTTCGTTTGTGTCAGCAAGAATAGAGGCTATGGAGGCGTTGTCGGGTGCGACCGTATTGAAGCCTGTCGCTGTCGCCCAATCACCTTGGTTGCTTTGTAGTTCGTTTGTGTCAGCAAGAATAGAGGCTATGGAGGCATTGTCGGGTGCGACCGTGTTGAAACCTGTCGCTGTCGCCCAATCACCTTGGTTGCTTTGTAGTTCGTTTGTGTCAGCAAGAATAGAGGCTATTGAAGTATTGTCAGGCACAACGGTATTCGGAGTCGTTGTATTTGCACCATCTGTTCCACGCATATCAGTGTTGGTCGTTGTAGTTGCAACCAGAGTCACGTTTGCGACCACATCATTTGTTGGATCAAAATTATTGAGACTCGAAATATCACCTTGCGTAGCTAATCCCGAAACACTAACCATATCTGTGTTTGTAGTTGTCGTAGCAACAAGCGTGACGTTAGCTACAGTGTCAGTTGCAGGATCAAAAGTAGATGCACTATCCGTCCCGCGCTCTGGTGCAATCACCTTAATTTGCCAAGAATTAACATAAGCTTGCGACGAAATGAGTGCTGTTTCTTCGACCGTGAACGTATCGCCCTCGACCTCGCTCGCAGGGTTGTAAGAGCAGTCATAAATTCCGGTTGTTGCTGCTCGCTTTGTGACCGTCACAACATCTACAGTCGCAGTTCCGTTCTTGCGGATGGCAACCGTTGGCGTGCTGTCTGCATCAACCAATACACCAGCATCTGTGTATGTCATCAACGACCAATAAACTATTCCATCAACTTTCAAAGTGGTTGGCCTACTCATTATCTTACCTTTGCATTGCCCGCATTGAAGCGTTTGTTTGTGAATGGATCGTACACGCCGGAAGTCACGCCAGAAGTAGGAGGTGCTGATGTCCTTCCAGACGCTAACGATGCTATTTCAGTAGTGGACAAAGCACGATCAAAGAAACGCAAATCATCGGCATAACCGTTGAAGTAAGGTGCAGTCCCAGCACCCGCCCAAGCAAATCCATCTGCTGGAAAAAAGCCGATTCGCATTTGTCTTTCATGTGCGTTGGTAATGTTTTGCATACTACCCGTAGCGTTTGCTGACGCTCGCAGCACTCCGTTGACGTACACTCTTTTTTGTGAGCCGTTGTACCAGTAAATCCAGTGCTGCCAGAGTCCGCTGTCTAACAGAGAAGGGTTCCGGTATACCATCCAATTCTGGCTTAGGCCGTCTGATTTGAAAGAGAGTCTGTCCATTCGATCATCGTAGAACATGCATACAGGCTGAAGGTTTGTAGAACCGACATACTCATTTCCGCCGTATCCAAATCGAGTTTGAAAATAATTGCTTCCAGTTCGGTAATACGGAATCGCCTTGAACCACCCGCACAATGTATAGGTAGAATGGTTGTTGCACTTCCCGTTGGGTATGTCGTCGTAGTTTGTGTACTGCTTCTTCATCGATGTATACGGCACAGGCGCATTGTCGTAATACAATGCGTGGGTTCCACCGTTTGTTGTGTCCGCTACAACAGTCGAAAGAGTAGTAGAGTTGAGCGCGTAGTTTACCGCCGTCAGCGGATTGGCCGACAAGTCATCCCAAGAGTTTGAGCCACCGCCCTGAATAGTGGCGGAAACTAAAAACTTTTCGTCGCCAATAACCGTGTAAGTCATGCGATTACTCCGTGTAACTGTTTGCCCATTCTATCAACGCCGATGAAATGTCAGCATTCGTGGCGTCGATGTCATCTAGCACGGGCGACAGGTACTCATTCTGCTTCTCAGCCGCGACCACCTGACGGTCTGCCCTAGCTTTATCTGCTAAGTAAGCATCCCTTGAATCAGACACATTGGTTGCAGTGGCCCCCGCATCAGGTTGCCCACCGCCAAGTGCGATCATCGCGTCTGCAAGTTGCCCCAAATCACTAGGCAAGCCTTCAACTAAGGTCGCAAGCTGCACAGATCGAGGGTAAGCGTGAGAACTGATCTCTACGCCTCGCCCCAAGAGGTGGCTGAGAAACCACGACATGAGCATTGCATCGCTACCAGACAGCGTTTGGTAATGCTCGATGAGCGTACCGCTGCGTTGCTGGGTGATCGGGTCTTCCACGATTGCGCCTGCACCCTCCAGCAAGACTAAAGTTTCTTCGCACGGGATTGCCTTCGCTGTTCTCGCGCTCAGGTGAGCTGCAATCTCAGCATCAGAGAGTTCGCCCTCAAGCGGCTCGATGTCTGCTAAGTAACTAATCATTTGTCATCTTGATTCTTGAGGTCTTCGATGTCTGTGCCAGCCTGCCGCGCAAGCTGCCGCCAAAGCGCAAGCCTGTCTGACTCGCAGTCCGACAGCTTGCTTTCGATCACTTGCAGGTGTCTTGTTACCTGTCGCCATAGCACTCCAATAGCCGACCCAAGGCCGGTAATCGCTGTGAGCAACATGCCGATTGTTGTTGGGTCAGGGGTAGTCATTAGCGTTTTCTCCATCGAAAGAAAATTCCTCGACGGACTCGCTGGCTGCATGACCGAACGGTGGTACGGACTGGCTTGCTTGCCTGTATGTTTGCAGCCACACCACACACTCCGTTCACGCAACTGCTTGCTGCGGATCGGACTGGCTTTCTTGCCGAGGCTAACTGAACTTCTGCTGACTCGGTTGCCGTCAGGATAATTGGTTCAGATACATCTTCGTAATGCTCCTGTGCTTCCTGTGCTGTCACGCCTTCTGACATTTGCCCGGCGAAAGCAGCAACGACTGCTAAGATCACCGACCCTGCCAAAAAATACAAACAAGCATCTGCTAACTTTGTGAGTCTCATCTTTAACCTTCCTTGACCGCTTTAACGGATCGAACTGCTACACTCTCAAATGGTTTTGCTTTGGAGTTCCAGACTGTGCCGTAGCCCTTGTCACCCCACTTCTCACCCCAGCTATTAACGAAGCCAAGGCCATACTCAATGTTTCTTCCGCTGCCTCGATAGAGTCCTTGCAGGCCAGCAACTAGGTGTCTCCACCAACTGAATGCCAACGTGCATGGCGATGGGTCGATTGGATCAATGAGAGCAGACATCACTGCATCGAAGCTATCGCGAGGCAGCTCCTCGAAGGTGACAAGCTTGTGCTTCTTGCAGCTTGCAATCACCTTGGGGTCTGTCTCCAGCGAACGATTCATACTGTACTCAGGCCAGACCTCGTACTCAGGAATCCCATATTGTTCAATGTACCGGGTTGCCTCGACGCCGAAGCCACCTTGATTGCGGTATTTCTTGCCCATAGCGGCAGTCGCGTGAGCGTTCAGGTCAGGTGCAGGGTCAATTCCTTGAGCTGCATATCTGTTCAAAATGCAGTTGACGGTCCCATGCATCCAGCAGTAACCGTATCGGCCTTGGGATCGCACGGGAATGCTGTTTCCCTTATGAATTTCCATCGGGCTTGTGCGGTTTTTTTTCTGGAGTTCAATCAACTCCACCCAGTCTTTGCGAGGGTAGATCGTGCCGCTGTATTCTGGGTGCGAACTAAACTGCGGATGTAAGTCCCAATCGCGAGACTCGTACCCACACACTCCATCGGTATTTGCGTCCCAGCTAATGTCGGTCACAGTCTGCTCCTTATCTCTGAGATCGCATCGTCGATACTGCCCGGCATCGGGATGCAATCGAGCCGAGCAGACTTAGAACGGAACACCACTGATGGTGCTTGCCCGTATCCGATCTCTGCCATCTCCTGAAGCCACTTCTCTGCGCCGGATGTATCTTGCCCGACTTCGAGTCGCCGCTTCTCGATTCCGTTCTCGTCGCAGAAATCATCCACCTTCATGCTGACACTCGCCTGACCCTGACCCGGTGTCATGCTCTCGTCCGTCACAAACAACACCTGCGCAGACTTCTCTGAAGGGACAACAACCGAAGGAACAAACTTTCTCCAGTAGCTGCTGTCGTAAACAACCCACGCAAGCGCAAGAGCAAGCAGCAAGTTCACACTTACTTTCTTGGTTGGCTTCTGCTTTTCTTGGGCAGGCGCAGGGATGTCTTTGAGGATGTCGATCACTTGTCCCCCCCCACCTTGATTTCAATGGAGGCGATTCGTTCATCCAAGCTGTTAAGTGCTTCAACAAGTTTTTCAGCATCTATCTTTCCCTCTATGGTCTTCGCTGCGCGGTCAAGCCTCGGCATCCTTGCGCGAAGATAGTCCACAGCCTTTTCCGCGAGAGGCTGCAACCCGCTGCACAGCATGATCGCAATCAGGCCGACCATCTGAATTGCACTGACGACCGCCGTAAGGACAAGAGGAAGTAGGGAAACGCTTTCAAAGCCTTCGGTTTCCTCTCTGAAGAACCATGAGAATACGCCCAGCGACCAGCACTTGTAGACTAGAAAGATCACGAAGCACCCGACTAGGAATTGCCACGTTTTGTTTTCTTTAAGAGACATAACCCGGCTCTCCTTTTGATGCTGTCCGTGAGATGGTGTCCACTGCAAACAGCTCATCGTTGAGCCACTTGTCGATCAGACGTTCGATGAACTTCATAGCTATGGCGAGAAGCAGGCTTCCCAAAATCGAGTTGAACCTTCCTGACTCAATAAGCCTCGATCTTGTCTCCCCGATCGCCATCCTTCTGATTTCTGGTTTGCTGAGAACAGGACTCAAAAACCTCTTTGCAGTTCCTAGGTAGGCAAGACGAGCCTCTGCCCGGACGGCCTCCATCTGCTCTTTACTCATTAGGTATCTGTTCATCCCTGATCTCCTTGCCGCTAAACTAGCAACCGCTTTTTACGTCACGACCTTGCTCGCTTCCCTGCTTTCTTCGCTGCTGGGGTGTTGGAAACGAACTGCTTTCCCTTCTTTGAGCCTTTCTTTTTCTTGGCGTTTGTCGCTCGCTTTTCTGCTGGGCTTAAAGACTTCCAAGCTTTGTCAGGAAGGTATCGAACCGTGCCTCCCTTTCTCTGGGCTTTCTTGCCATCACTTGTTCTCCACTTCTCGGAGGTCCATTTCTCTAGGCTTCTTTGTGATTCGAGCTTTGCCATCAGTCCATGTATCCTCCGCCCGCTTTCTTGTATGCAAGCGCGAGCATCTGTGCTTTCCTAGCTGACCACTGACCGGGCTTTCCGCCCTTGCCGCCGGACTTGATCTTATTGAACAGCCGCTTCCTCATTCCGGGCTTTGTGTAATTCCCAGCCTCGTTGACTTTAGACTTTGACTTTCCGCCGGACGGTTTTGCTTTCCTCTTGTACGCACCCTTGTCTCCGCTTGGCATATCAGTCCTTTTTTCTTGCTCCATGCTTATCAACGAGCTTCCCCCTAAGCTCCTTTCTTGCATTATCGCTTTTCTTGCAGGATTCGTCTAACTTACGATTTTTCTTTCTCGCGTCACCTTCCAGCCTGTCGATAATATCTTCGGCCAGGCGAACCTTCTTCTTTGGCCCCCTGTAGGCGTTGACCTTCACCATTCCGTCAATGTCCATCTCCTTGGCTATGGCCGCCTTTCTCACATCTCCGGTGTCCGAGACCCAAGCCATTGGATCTTTGTAGCCCCCAAGCTGACCGTTGTATGTCTTTCCATGGGTGTTGATTCCTGCACTCTTTGCAACGCGAACAATGTCCTCCCTTTGGTCGTCAGCCAGGCATCGCATCCTGTCGTTCTCGCGCTTGCTGAAATCCTTGCCTGTGTTCCATGACCCGGGTGGCTTCATTGAGGCGAGCATTGCGGCCATGTTTGGGCTTTGCCCGTCCTTGATAAGACAATCATAGATATGCCTTATCCCAGCGCGGTCCATTTCTTCCTCTATACTTGCGATCCTCTGCTCGTTCATTGCTGCTCCCCCTCAGGTTGTGGATATGCCTGTGGCGGCGCATTCATTTGCAGAAGCATCTGCTGCTCCGCATCACCAAGCAAGAAATTATCAATGTCAATGTCCATGGCCCTTCCCAAGGCCTTCATGTATGCGTTGTACGGCCTAGTAACGCCTGACATCATTGCCTGTTGGATTACCGGAAGTATGTACTGACCGACATCCGTGAGCTGAGCTATCTGCGTGTCCTTGTTTGGCTTTCTCGCTGTGCCGGCCTCTACTCGATAGCGGAAGTCTCGCGTGACTCTCGAAACTTCTCCAGTGAGGATCTGTTCTTCAAAGACCCTTGCTGCCGTTGACCCTATGACTGAAACAAGGTCTTCGTATTCAGCTATAAACCGCATGGCTTGGATCTCTCGCGTGGCGGAAAGACTGAGCCAGTCCTCCACTCTGCTTGCCATGTCATCCGGCCTTACGTTAATGCTCTGGTTTCTGTACTGAGCCTCAGCCGCGCTTCGCATCTGGCGAGAGGACTGGCCGTACATCAGCTCCGTCAGGCCGAGGCGCTTGTCGATCGAAGCGTTCACCTGGGCGACCATGTTCCAGATGTCCATGCTAAAGTCAGGCGCACGCAGGAAGCTAATCATGTCATTGATGTTCCTGCCGCTTATCCTTTCAAGCTCGATAACTGAAAACGGACCCTTTCCGCTCGTTAGCTGAGCGCGGATATTTTCCCCGGCTTCTTTCAGCATTCCGACATATATCTTTGAGCCTGAAGCAACCTTGTCGGCAATGAAACTCATGCACCAGTTGACGAATTTAAGCTCGCCTATACACGGCTTGACCATCGAGATCGGGTAGACCTCTCCCGGCTTCTGGTAAAAGCTAAGCCTACAAATCGGCCAGCCACCGTCTGACATATGGTCATCCCAGAACGGGACCTCCCAAGAGGCTTGCTCAAGGATCAGATCCATGTCTTGTGTTTCCAGCACTCCCGGTGCAAGGTTCAAAGGGTATGGACACTGCTCGCAGATGGCTAGGTAAACAAAGTCACCAAGGGCGTCGAGTCCTTTTACTCGCTTGTCCTTTTCTGCCATCTTGAGGTTCTGGCCTGCACCGTTCTTACTGTAGACCTCCCAGTATTCCACAAGGTCGTGAGTTAGCCCTGCATAACTTCCGTCGCCATTCCTCTTTCGGCCTCGCGCATCATTTGATGCTGTCATCCGTGCATACTTCCCCTTTAGGCTTCCCTTTGGCAGACCAAACTTCTCTTCGACTTTATTGGCAGGCTCGCAGCTCCTTAGAGCTATCCAAGTCACATCTCTCCAATACTTGGCATCAGGGTCAACGAGAAGGTCTTTGTTGCTTCGGAACCTACTTCGAGCAAGTTTTGGCCCGCCAGCAGGGGGCTGCTCAACCTTGACTTCAAGAAGGCCCATGCCTGTAATGATTGCCTCAGTGATTGCGAGTCTTGCCTCGTCCTGTTTGCTTCCCTCTTGCTGAATGTAGTTGCTGACAGCCTCAAGTATCCGGGCGTGATCTGAGTCAATGACAGAGGCTTTCTTCTCTGTGTCTACAGATTGCTGGTATTGCTGAATCAGATTTTGGTACATCTGAACGATCTGCGGATCTTGAGCTATACCCTGCTCTATCGCCGGACCCATGTTGAGGATTTGAAGCGCCTGAATATTCCCTGCGTAGAACGTCTCAATCGAGATGTCCGGGTTCGATCTAGGCGTGACCGCGATGATTGGGTTTTGGTGATATAGCACTGGCCCAAAGATGGCGACCGCTTCAAACAGCCTGTTTACAGACATCTCAAACTGAGGCATCTGTACGTCTTTGGCTAAGAATCCATCATGTCCTCCGCCTTTCTGGGATGACCTTAACGACGACCACATGTGATTCAGTGGCCCATCGAAGAAGGCCATAGCTTCATCAGCGTACTGGTCAAACTTCTTTTTTCTGTCTTTTCTTGCGGCATCGAAGCACTTCTTCCAGCGATCTACGATTGGCTGCAAGGGGTAGCTTCTAGGCTTTGTCTGCTTCTCGTACTCGTCCATTGTGCTTCCTAGCCTTCGAGGTTATCGAGTCTATTTTCAATCGCCGAAAGACGCGCATCATTTTGTAGCTTTTCTTTCGTAAAGTCCCAAACACCCCCGATGTCATTTTTCAGTTCAGGGTTAGCCGTCAGTCGTGGGTCATCCTTGTGGTAGCACTCGTCGTACCCTTGATTTCGATACGAGATGCCAATAGATGTCTTCCCCACAGTCGCGACAAACCCAATGTCAGCATTCTTTTCTGACACTGTGCATCTGTAGTAAAAGACAACTGGCTGCCCACGGCTTGGCATGGGCATAGACCACGCCTCAGGCTCAGTCGCCGGTTCATTCAGTACCGCTGGTACTTCCTTTGCTGGCCCTGGGGTTACGGGCTTTTGCGTTCTGGTGGAGGCGGTTCTTTTCTTAGCCATTGTACGTTCCTTCTGGTCCTAGAATGATTGTTTGGGAAACCCCAAACGGGTTCTGGGCCTCTTGCCTTTGTTGCTTTCGTTTATGAAAAGCTCGCACGCGCCTCTGCCCGGCAGTTAGCTTTATTCTCTGGCCTTTCGGCTTGATGTATTTCTTTGTTGCGTCCTGTAGGTATGCAGCCAGATACTCCAGGCATTCAATGGCATGAGTGTTCGCTCTCCGGTTGCCTGTATCTGTAACCATTCCGTTGGCTCTCTTCTTGCGGAAC
>Ga0208792_1000028_pt1 | contig 61583 bp, 65 predicted proteins | sample 14_taG_FD_184087 | JGI IMG/M metagenome (GOLD analysis project Ga0208792, IMG submission 184087) | Marine viral communities from the Subarctic Pacific Ocean - 14_ETSP_OMZ_AT15311 metaG (SPAdes) (version 2) | ecosystem: Environmental > Aquatic > Marine > Oceanic | place: Pacific Ocean | collected...
AGAAATATTATCCGATATTGGAGCAGTTGCTCCTAGTACATTAGGAAGTTATTTGCCACTAACAGCTGGGTCGACTAAAAAACTTACAGATACTTTATATATACAAGGCACAAATACAACTAACGCAGAGTCTGTATTAGTTAGGGGTGTATCATCTAATGACGGAGATTGGTTGGGTAGTATAAGAACAGCAAATACAGGCGGTTATAACCAAGAAATGAGGTTTTATACATCTGATGCAAATGGAACAACTAATGAAAATTTAACTTTAACTTTAAGTCCTAATAAAAACGCTACTTTTGCTGGAGCAGTTTCTACAGGTGGTTATTTAACATTAAATGCAGCAGATAATATTCCAAGATTAGTTTTCAATGGCGGTGGAGATGACTTCATGTTTAGCAATACTGCGAATTATTTTGGTTTATATAATGATACCGATAGTAGATGGGACATTCAAGTAGATGGTGCAGGTAACACAACTTTTTCAGGTGATGTAACAGTTGGGGGTAACCTAATTGTTAATGGTACAACCACTACATTAAACACTACAACCGTAGAAGTTGAAGATAATATACTACAGCTTAATACCACACAAGGAACACCAGATACTGCGACAGCAGCTACATCTGGTATCTCTGTTTATAGAGGTGATGGTGTTACACAAGCAAGTTTAATATTTGATGATGCAGATGACACTTGGGATTTAACTAATAATTTAAATATTGGTGGCAACTTTGTTAGCTCTGGCTATGTTCAAGCTTTTGGTTTGTTGTACTTAAGGTCTAGTGTTGAAGTAATGAACAAAGCTGCTGATGGGTTTTTAAGTCTTGCTACAAGAAACACTAGTGGTAATGAAGCAGTATATGATTTATCAAATATAGGAACGTTAAGCACCTCTGGTAACGCAACGTTTGCAGGTGCTGTAATTATTGAAGGTGGAACTTTAGAGATAGGTAAAGCAGATACAGCATCTGGTCATATTAATGCTAAAGAGTTAATGACATTTAATATTGACACAGACAATGATGATACTAATAGATATTTTGCTTGGTATAAAGATAGTTCTTCTGGTAGCGGTACTGAACTTTTTAAAATTGAAGAAAGTGGTAACGCAACTTTTGCAGGTAATGTATACTTAAAAGCTGCATCAAATGAAGGTAACTTATTTTTTGGGACTGCTGATGCTAATTATAAGATTTTTGGTGGTGGTACTTACGGTTATATGGGGTATAACACAGGTGGTTATCATAGATTTTTAATAAACGGCTCAGAAAAATTTAAAATAAATAGTTCCGGTAATTCAATCTTTTCAGGTAATATAGTACTTCCAGGAGAAGAATCTAATAATTTTAAAATAGCATTTACCGGTGCATCTGCTAGTTCAGGTTTATCTACAGTAGATCAAAGTGGAGCGGGATTATATATAGGAGCAAATTCAAGAGTAAATAATTCTGGTAATGTTGTTTATGACAATTCTGCATTACCAAGTAGTGGTATATATTTTGATGGATGGAACGGTGATGATATGGAGTTTTATACCGGAACATCAGGAAACCCTTCTAAAAGACTTACAATCTCAGGTGCAGGAGATGCCAATTTTTTAGGCAAAATAGGTATTGGAACGACAACTGCTCCTACATACGATATAGATATACATAATAACAACGGTAGAATTAGAATGCTGGGTAGTACTGGATATCTTTCTTTAGATTTACAAAATAATGGTCAAAGTTTTTATTTATCACGAAACGGTGCTACAGTAGATTCTTTTGCAACCGGCAATACTGCTTATGCTGGTATTTTAGCAGTTCAAGGTAATTATAATTTAGAATTTGCTACGAATGGCGTTGTTAGACAAACTATTAATGGTTCTGGAAACGTTGGTATAGGTGTTGACCCATCTGGCAATACAGATAGGCTTCAAATAGATAATCCCGCAAATCCTACATCTATTAGAATAGGTGATAATACAACTGATGACTGTTACGTTATATTTAATACAGACGGAAATGACTGGAGCATAGGAACAGACAGAAGCGATAGTAATAAATTTAAAATATCTGACTACAGTAGAGTTGGTACAAATGATAGGTTTGTAATAGATACTTCTGGAAAAGTAGGAATAGGAACTACTAATCCTGGTACAGCTTTACAAGTTGGTGGATTAGATGACGGTAGCAACTACGATATAACATTAGGTTGGAACGCAGTTAACACTCAAGCTGTAGGTACTAAAAGATCCGCTTTAACTTTTAAGACTAGTCAAACAGGAGTTAACAACTTAGATATATACAAGTGGGATATAGCTATGGTAACAGCTCCCGCAACTGCCGCAAACGAGCCTTTTGGTTCTGATTTAGCTTTTTTAAGAAGCACTAGAAATTCAACATCTGTTGATGAAACAACCATGATACTCACACAGTTAGGCAACGTAGGAATTGGGGTTACTGACCCTCAAGCAAAACTAGAGGTTAAGGGCACTAGCGCTACACCTGCGGATGGAAATGAAATAATTTCTGTGACTAATACGACTGGAGGATCTAAATTACTTTTAGGAGTTGTAGAAAATAGCTATAGTTGGATTCAATCTGCAGAAGGTGGAACTTTAAGAAATTTATTATTAAATCCTAGCGGTGGAAACGTAGGTATCGGGACGACTAGTCCTAGTAGTAAACTAGAAGTTAATAGTACTTCAAATTCAGAACCGCATATACTAGTTAAAAAACAAACTCCCGGTGGTGGCGCTGAAATACTATTTGAACATAATAGCGGCGCTACTCAAAACGCTAGTATTAAATATACTCAAAATGGTGATAATCAATTATATATCACAACTAATTACGATTCACCAAATGATTTAAATAGAATATATTTCCAACCAGGAGGTGAAACTGCTATGACAATTAGAGGTGGAAGTAACGCAACTGGAAATGCAGGTAACGTAGGTATAGGTACTACTAGTCCTGTCTCAAAACTACAAGTTACTGGTGGTATACAAATGGCTAATGATACAGCCACAGCTTCAGCAGATAAAGTAGGTACAATGCGATATAGAACTGATACAGAATATGTAGAGGTTGATGGAGAAGAGTTAGTTACTAATGGTGGTTTTGATACTGATAGCGATTGGACTAAAGGAACTGGTTGGACTATTAGTGGGGGAAAAGGCAACGGAGCCTCAGCTGGAGGTGATTTAACTCAAACAATTTCAATTTCAGTAAATAAAACATATAAAGTAACTTATACAATATCTAATTACATATCAGGCATATTCCGAATAATTTTAGGAGGATATACAGCAGGCACTAATAGAAATGCAAATGGAACTTACACTGATATTATAACGGTTACAAACGCAAGTTCGAATTCACTTTTATATCTTGCAGGTGATGTAAGTGCTGTTACTTTATCTATAGACAACGTATCTGTAATAGAAGTAACAGAAGAAGACGCAAGCTACGCAGATATGTGTATGCAAACAGGTAGTTCAACATACGAATGGGTTAACATAGTAAGAAATACATATTAAATGGGTACAGGAAAAACATATTCAACAAGATATTTACTAGATAGTAACAATAACTCTGGCGTTGCGGGACAAGTTCTTGTAACAACAGCTACAGGTGTTAGTTGGCAAAATGCTGAGAGCACAGGAGATAACCAAACTCAAGGATCGTTATTTGACTCTAAGATAATATTAATAGATACTCCAAACGGAGGCTTAAAACCATATAGAGTTATAACTGACGAGTATGGAGAATGGATTCAGGTAGGTAGATTTGCTGCTAATGCAATGACATCTATTCAAGCAAGTTCTTGGAGCTCTGTTAGTGGTTTAAGTACAGGGACATCGCAAAGCGAAACTACACAGTTTTCTGCAGATTTTGGTGATTGTTTTCCGGATGAAGTAAGGATAATGGGTGCCACTGATTTTAACAATTGGAGAAACACAAGAACTATTGATTTTGTCTATAAAGTTCCAGCAGGTAGAAAATGGAAACATTTCTTTAGTAATGGCTCAACCACTGGTATGGGGATAGTTGACGGTGTTAAATACGGATGGACTGTTAACGGAGCCTATGATGGTTTTGGCAGATGGACAAACCCTAGCTTAACCAGTATAAGAATGTCTGATTTTGGTACAGCACCAGCAAACCCGCCAGCAGCATTTACTACAGCAACCACTAATGCTTTTTATTGGAACCCTATGGGTGATGCGAAATTCAGTGTATCAGCTACAAGAACTTTCTGTGGGCAAGATACATTTGTTACTTCAGGTGTTGGTGTAGATGACAGTCAAGCTGGATTTTTTGACGAGTATCCGAATGAAACAAATAACATGGGAGGGGGCGCTGATTTTAGCTCTGCAGTATGGGTATTAATAAAAATACCAGGTGGCGCAAGTGGTGGCGGTGGAGATGATTCTTATTGGAGCGCTAATGGTAATGATATACACAATGATAATACAGGCAACGTAGGGATTGGTGAGGATACTCCTACTGCTAAATTACATTTGGGTGTAGACTCTGCAAATGATGATACTTTTCATATATTTAACGGAAGTGTTAGAACTCATCTATTAGCTTCGGAATCCACCAATGGAGTTATTTATATGCGTAGCTCTGCTAACACCAACACAGTAAGAATAAACGCCTCAGGTGATTCATATTTTAACGGAGGCAACGTCGGGATCGGGTCGACTAATCCTAGTTTCCAATTATCAATTGAAAACCACGCTACAACTACCTCAACTGCAACAATGGAGTTAGACGGTAAAAGAACAGATGGAACCGACGGTCCTGTTGGAGAAATGATATTTAGTAATAATGGTGATACTTTTGCTACAGTAGCTGGTTTTAGAGATGGGGCAGATAATAAAGGTTCTTTGCAATTCCAAACTCAAGACGGTACCTTTACTACAAAAATGACAATATCGTCAGAGGGAAAAGTCGGGATAGGAACAACTGATCCTGGTCAAAATTTGGAAGTTATTGGAAACGTAGGTTTAGGATTAAGCGAATCAACTACAAGAACAGCTCTTATAGCTAATACTTTTGGGTACAGTACAGCTTGGAAAACTTTAACACTAGGAAGCGCAGGAACTAATTACCAGACCGACGCAGTTTCTCTTTGTTTTAATGTTGTTTTAAATCAAAATTCAAGTGGTTCTTATACTGGTAATGGTAGTGAATATTTTTGGAGGAAAGCCGGAAAATTTATGACTCCTAATTCAGGAAACAATGGATACAATGTTATTTTCAATTGGAGTTCAAGTGGAAAGGTATTAAATCTTGCGCCCTATAATGGCATTACATTTGCTGATGGCCAAGAAGCGGTTGATGCTGCAGGTCAAATTATACCACCACCTGGAAGGTCTTCAAGCCCTGACCCTGAGGATTATCAAAGATCTTTTTCTACAGAATTTAAAGGAAAAACAGCCGCAGGATCTCCTAGCACGGGTAGTAGTTGGATTGGGCTTATGTCTATGTCCCCATACAGACCATCGATTTCTGGATTTTACACAACTCAATTAGGTTTTGGTGCTGATGGAACAAACGGGGATATGTTCATAAGAAGAGGAACTACAACTACGTGGGGAAGTTGGAATAAAATTTTAACTGAAGGCAATTCTGGAACAGGGCCTTTCTTACCACTGACTGGTGGGACAATGACTGGTAATGTAATTTTTCCAGGAGAAGAAGCTAATAGTTTTAAAATAGCTTTTACTGGAGCATCTGCAAGTTCAGGCATATCTACAGTAGATCAATCTGGAGCTGGTTTATATATAGGAGCAAATTCAAGAGTGAATCAATCTGGTAATGTTGTTTATCACGATTCTGCGTTGCCAAGTAGTGGTATATATTTTGACGGGTGGAATGGTGATGATATGGAGTTTTATACAGGCTCTTCTGGTAACCCTACTAAAAGGTTAACTATTGATTCAGATGGATTACTTAAATTTTCTAAGACCGCTACTACTGGTACTGCTGTCGCAAGTATAAATCACGCAAGTAATAATTTCTTATATATAAATGGTGGAACAGAAGGTGTAGCTATTGGAGACGATAACCAAAATACCAGAATGGTATGTTACAATGATGCTTACATAAGATTTGATTCTGCGGGTGTAGAAAGAATGCGTTTAACGCCTGATGGTAATAGCACGTTTCTTATACTAAAAGCTAAACCGTCTACTTTCAATTCAAAATCATTCATTACATTATATGGTACAAATTCTAATACTTATGGTGGTAGTGTAATTGCTAGATCATCTATTAGTTCCGAAACAGACGGAACCGCTTATGGTTCAATTTTAAAATTTACAACAAATGATACTTCAAATGTAGAGCAAAATAGGTTGACAATTTTATCTAATGGCAGCGTCGGAATTGGAACTACGAATCCTGCTAGTGAAGCAAATTTATCTTTAGCCGCTAATTCAACATCAGAAGGTGGACATCTTGCTTTGTTTAAAGGAACTTCACAAACTCAAGCAACTCATTTAGACAACTACGCTAATACATTTAGAATAATGAATGGTGCTGACGCTTCAAGTGGAGCAGTGCAATTTTCTTTAAACCATACAACAGCTGCTGCAACTTTTGCGGGTAATATAACAACGCCAACTCAAGAATTAAGCACCGCTGCAACACCAACTAGCTTTGGAACTTATACGTCAGAAATTAGATTAATAGATACTCCTAATGGTGGACTAAAAAAATGTAGAGTAATTACAGATAATTACGGTGAATGGATTTTAGTAGGTAGATTTGCAGCTGATGCAAGAGCTAATATTCAAGGTACTTGGTCTTCTGAAAGTGGCTTAGATACATCTACAGCACAGAACAATATAACTAGATTTTCTGCTGATTTTGGAGATAGCTACCCTAGTGAGGTAAGAATAATGGGGGCGACAGACTTTACAAAATGGAGGGATACTAGAACAATTGACTGGGTGTATGGTGTACCAGAAGGTAGAAAATGGAAGAATTTCTTTAGTGGAGGAACAAATAGTGGTATGGCCCTAAACGTAAAATATGGGTGGGAAATAAACGGGGCTTATGACGGTTTTGGTAGATGGGTGAATCCAGCTCAAACTTTTGTAAGAATGTCGGATACTAACGTTACAAATCCATCATCTGCATATACAACGGCGACTACAAATGCTTTTAGTTGGAATACAGCTAGTGACGCTAAAATGACCGTATCTTCTTTTAGAGCTTACAGTGGGCAAGATACTACGGAAACAGCTGGTTTTGGTGCTGATGATAATATTCAAGGGTTTTTTGATGTATATCCTAGCGAAACAAACAATATGCAAGGTGGAACTGGTTTTAATTCTGCTGTATGGGTGTTAATAAAATTACCTACCGCTTTAAGCAGTGGTAGTGGGGGTGGAACAGGTAATCAATGGGCTGGTGGTCCAGATGATATACACAACACTAACACGGGTAATGTCGGAATTGGAAACACTTCACCTGATAAATTACTACACGTTGGTAATGGAAGCGCGACCTTAAACGCGCCTCAAGGAGCGGAAATTGAAGGGTATAATAACACTCTAGATGTAAAAACCAATGAAGGAAACAACATAGCAGACTTTACTGCTGCTTTAAATTTATTTTGTGATGGCGTTACTGGATCTTCAGGAACTGGAACAGGTATTTATTTTAGAGCTAAAACTGGTGGTGGTGGCGGTGGTGAATACACTAAAGGAAGAATACAAGGTGCTGTTTATACAAGTTGGACAACAAATACAGATGCTACAAGAACATCAAAATTAGTAATACAAACAACTAATAATGGAACACACGCGGATAGAGTAACTATATTAGGTAATGGAGATTTTGGAATAAACGATACTAGCCCTAGTAATAAGTTAGACGTTAACGGAGATATAAGAGGTACTCAATATAAATTAAGAGGTAACGTTAGCAATCCTACAAACACAGCGGCAACTATATATGATCAATCTGGTGTAGGGCTTACACTTTCAGCTCACAATGTTGAACTAAGAAATTATAACGGTAGTTCTATGGTTCGATCTGTGTTTTTTACTCATAACTCTGCAACTTTCACTGGAACATGCACTGCTACAAACTTTATATTATCTTCTGATAAAACATTAAAAGAAAATATAAAAGATATAGACAAAAAACATATTGATGTTAACTGGAAAAACTTTGAATTAAAATCTGAACCAGGTGTAAAAAGAGCAGGTGTTATAGCTCAAGAACTTGAAGCAAAACATCCAGAGTTTGTAAGAACAAATGAAGATGGCTTGAAGTCTGTAGCTTATGTAGATTTACTAATAGCTAAAATTGCTGAGTTAGAAGCAAGGTTAGAAAAAGCAGGCATATAATGGGTGTACCAAATACTACGACTTTTACCTTACAAAATGTTGTTGATGAAATTGACAATGATGATAATTTAGTAGGATGTTTTAACGATGCTAACGCTAACTACTTTGATCCATCATATGAAGGCAGCCAAAATCAACTGCTTAATTTTAGAAACTATGGATCACAAAATGCTTTAACACAGTTTACTGGAAGCGGTGGGCAAAATGATATTAAGTTTATTTGCACTCAATCTATTACTACAAATTATTGGCACAATGGTAGCGCTACTTATCCACAAGTAAATGACGATGTATATACTAATTCAACTGGAACAACTTCATTTGGATCTACTTATATGTTAACTTCAGGAACTGGTGGTTACTACTTAACATGCTCAAGCGGAAGAGTTACCAGTGTAGCTTTCTGTAGCCCACCATAATAAATAAATAAATAAATAAATAAATCAATCTTTAAAATTAAAAAATGGCAATTATTTACAAATGGGATATCCCACAAATGAACGCTCACATTCAATCAGAAGGTGAAGACAATGTAATTTACACAGTACATTACAGATACACAGGCTCTGAAGAGTCTGGAGGCGAAACTTATTCAGCAACAAACATTGGAACACAGAGCTACGAGTATGTAGCAGGTGAACCTTTTGTGCCTTATGAAGATACAGAAGCTTTTGAAAACGTAGTTATTGGGTGGTTAGAAGGATCGTTAGATGTACCTGCAATGCAAGCTAGCATAGCTGCAACTATTCAATCTGAGATTACACCAGTAAACGAAGACTTATATTTTACATGGCAAAATCCGCCAATACCACCTACGCCAGATCCAGACCCAGATCCAGATCCAGCACCAGAGCCTCCAAAAGAAGAGGAAGAAGAAGAGGAAGATGAGGAATAGGTAAATTTCACTAAAAACAAGTAATAATACAAATATGCATAACGCATATAACCAGTGTATAATTAAAAACCAAAACCAATGACACTATTTTACCAGACTAACTCGTGGATTAGTCAACCACAACAAAATGAAAAACGATTGAACCTATGGAACCACATTGCTAAAAAAGCAAACTGGCGTATAGTTCAATTACCAAACGGCTATTATCAAACAGAGTACAAAGATCCTGATTGTGAGTGTAATCCTGAAAAGGATACGTGCTGCGAAAAATGGATAGATGTGACTAGGAGAGAATCAATGCAAGCCGCCGAAACCTCAATAGATAAAACTATTGAACACTACCAAAAGAAAGTTGAATTTTTAAACGGACCAAAAGTAGTAAAGACCTTTAAGTAAAACCAAACCAATCTAATCAAATTAAATCAAATATGGACGGAATTGTCAAAAACCTTAGCTTTGGTGACGAAGCTAAACAAAAGGTATTTAAAGGAATAGATAAACTCACTAAAGCTGTTAGCTCTACATTAGGGGCTAGCGGCAAGTGTGTTATCATGGAGGATAACTCTGGTGTTCCTATAATAACAAAAGATGGTGTAACAGTAGCTAATTCTGTTATACTAAGAGATCCTGTAGAAAATATGGGTGCTACGTTATTAAAAGAAGCAGCTAGAAAAACAGTAAGAGAAGCTGGCGACGGTACAACTACAGCTACAGTATTAGCACACTCAATAATGAATAGTGCTAAAAGTAGTGATAGAAAAGTAAGAGATGGTATATCATCTGGTGTAGATAAAGTTATTGATTACTTAAAATCTATATCAATACCTGTAAAAGGTAAAATGATTGATGACATAGCTACTATATCTACAAATAACGACAAAGAACTTGGTAAATTAATAGCTGATGCTTTTAGATCAGTTGGCCAAACAGGTGTTGTTACTATGGAGCCATCAGAAGGTGGTTTAACAGAAGTTGAAATAGTAGAAGGTGTTGAGTACGAAAAAGGTTTTTCTCACGGTGAATTTATAACAGATAAAGACAAAGGTACAGCTGAGCTAGACAATGCTTTAGTTTTACTTATGGATTCTAAGATAGATTCAATAAGACAAATACAACCAGTACTAGAACATGTTATAAAAGGTAACAAGGCTTTGTTAATTATTGGTGAAGTTGAAGCTGGTGTTTTATCAGCTCTTGTAATGAACAAGAAAAAAGGTAATATAAAAATAAATGTTATAGAACCACCTGCTTTTGGATTAAGAAGAAAAGAAATATTTAACGACTTATCTTTATTAACAGGAGCAACTATTATAAACGAAGATTTAGGTGATGATTTAAACACTATACAAGTTAATTATCTTGGTAAATGTGTTAAGTCAACATCCACTCAAGATGAAACTATTATACAAATAAATGATGTGTCTGAAGAGGTAGACGATATAATAGAAAAAATAAAAAAAGATTTAAAAAAGAAAAATAAAGCACATATTCAAATTGGTCTTGAAAAAAGATTAGCTAGATTAAGTGCAAAAGTAGCAATAGTTAAAATTGGTGCTAATTCTGATATTGAATTAAAAGAAAAAAGTGATAGAGTCGAAGATGCTATTTGTGCTACTAAAGCTGCTATTAAAGAAGGTATTGTACCAGGTGGTGGTATTGCTTTGCTTAACGCTTCTAGTGTTTTAAAACCTGAGAACAAAGGTGAAGAAGTATTACTTGAAGCTATAAAAGCACCGTTTAACACATTATTAAGTAATGCCGGTATAGTTTTAACGTCTGAACAATTAAAAAATTTACATTCAAACGAAGGTAAAGGATTAGATGTGGTTACAGGAAATATGGTAAATATGGTAAAGCTAGGTATTATAGATCCATTACTGGTAACAAAAAGCGCTTTAATAAACGCAGCTTCTGTAGCTACTACAATACTTTCAACTGATTGTGTAATAAATAACATGAGGATAGATGAAGGCAATAGGTAGAAACTTAATAATAGAGAAAATAGAAGAAGGAACTACTGAAACAAAAGGTGGTTTATTGCTAGCAGAGCTTCATAGAGACGATATAAGGTACATTAGAGCTAACGTAATAGAAGTTGGAGATGAAGTGTTAGGTTTAAAAAAAGAAGACCTTATATACTATGATCGACATGCTGGTCACAAAATAGAAATTGAAAATAAATCATATCACGTAATAAAAACACAAGATGTGGTTGTTGTTTTATGAAAAAGCTAGACGCTGGAGACCTAAAAGATCTCAATTTGCTAAAACATTATCGTATAATACGTAAGTGGGCTTGTAAAAACAATAACCTTCGTGAAGCTGATTTAGAATTACTACTATATTTAGATTGTATAGACTTGTTTACAAAGAAAGATTTTGAAGCAGGTGTATACTCTTATAGTTGGGATAACAGAAGATGGTCTAGGTTAATAAAAGAAGACTGGATAGTTGTTTGGAGAAAAAGAAATAGAACTACGCAAACTTATAATATATATAAGGTTTCTTTTAAGGGTAAACAGTTAATAAATAGAATATATAAAATAATGTTAGGTAAAGAAAAAATACCTACTAGTTTTAGAAGAAATAAAATAATGGAAGGTAAATCTTATATGGACAAGGTTTTAACAAAGTCCATAAAAGACGTAAATAAAGATACAATATGATACCAAATTTAGCAGCAATAGTACAACAAGCTCAGTCTATGGGTTTAGATCAAAATAGTAGCGCAGTTGCGCCACAACCTAATAACGGTGGTACTGTAGTTGGAACAGGTACTAGTGTAAATGATTTATCTTATTTTTCAAAACCTATGGGTATAGAAGCTCAATCAGCTGATGAAGTTAGAGCGCAAGCAACAACAAATATGATGAATCAATCTCAAATGTTATCTAGCCCTATAAATCCAGATGGTTTTTCAAGATCAGAAGAAGAAATAACAAACATGTTTAATCCTCAAAGACAAGAAGATTTAACATACAATCCAACTAAACAAATAAAATAAAAATTATGCATAAAACAGATCCAAATTATAACGAAGTAATGGCATCTAAAAACGCTCATGGTGTTGTAGGTGAAAGCGCTATATGGGATGGGCCATTAGACCAAACAGGTAGAGCTCATGGAAAAGGTAATAGCTCAGGAATAACAGGTATGCAAATACTAAAAGCAGATTTACCTTACAAAGGTATAAATGCGGTAATGTGCGCTCAAGGTAAAAAATATTAAAAGACAAAGAAATGGGATTATTTAAAACACAAGACTCTACTATAAGTCAAGCTATGCCTTTAACGGCTGCTATGATAGCTAGTATTGACGCTAGACCAGCTTGGGCATTTGAAAACCAAAGTGGGACATTAGGTACTAACCTAAACTCATCTGTAATATATTGTGGTGTAATGCCAGCAGATGCATCAATAAGCGTGAGACTACCAGGTAGTTCACAAGTAATAACTTTTGAAGGTTTACAATCTGGATCAATACTTCCAGTAGCTGTTGATTATGTTACAGCTGTGGCAGGTACTGGTGTAACAGTAGGTGACTTTATAGTAGGAAAATAAGATATGGAATCAAAAAAAGGATACACAGGACATTACTCGGGTAATCACCCTAAGCACTCTAAAGTTACTAAAAGTAATTTAGATGCTACAAGAAGAGATGACGAAGCTCACATGAAATATTTAAAAGAAGATGTAGACTATGATAATAAACATGGTCACAGTGATATAGATATGACTGCAGATGAAAAACATATATCAAAACTTGCAGGCGATTTAAAGTACGACGAAAAGCATCATTAAAATAAACAGAGTAAACTGACAAATCAAAAAAACATTTAACATTTAACATTTAACATTTAACAAAAAAAATTATGGCAAATTACATTAAAATTAAAGCAGCAGATATCAATGTTGCTGATCAACTTTCAGACGTAATAATCGGAGGCGTTGATTCTGTTTATCAAGGAATAGCAAACGGAACAGGAGCTCCTAACACCTTTGTAGTATATTCAGGAGGTAAAAGTTATTTATTTACAGTTACTGCAAAAGGTAAAGAGTGGGCTGATCAATTTATTTCAGCTGTCACTGCTAACCCAGGTGGACCTTTAGCAATCGTGCAAAACAGCACTGGCGTAAAAATTACTGACATAGTAATAGCATAACCATGCAATCTAGAGGATTAGGCGACAGTATTGCTAAGTTCACTAAAAAAACAGGTATTAAGACCATTGTAGATAGAATGTCTGATGGTCTTAATCTACCTTGTGGTTGTGAACAAAGGCAATCGTGGTTTAATGAAAAGTTTCCTTACAATAAATAACATGGCATTTAAAATAACACCACCGTTCGACTTAACAGATATGAGCACCTCTATATTCGAAAGAGATATGGGTGAAGATCCTGTTTATGCTAGAACTCCTAAAAATGGTGTTATAGTTTTGAACAAGGATTTAAAAGATCCTATTGAAAAAGCTAAAACTATCGCTCATGAGAAAGTCCACATAGATCAATACAAAAGTGGAGAGCTTGATTACGAGGTTGATGGTGCTGGTAAAGGTTATGTTGATTTTAGAGGAAAAAGATTCGATTATTCAATAATGCAAAAAGGTAAAGGGCCTTGGGAAAAACCAGCCTACGCCGCAGAAAAAAAAATAAATATATAAAAAATATGAAAACAAATCAAGATGGCGGAAGTGATTCTGCTAAAAAACCAAGCGCTCCAGCAGAGCAGATAGCGGGAAATCAAAAAGGCGCGGCTAAATATGGTCACCATAAAGGAGCAGCTGATTATAGCGTAAAAAAAGGATCACACGATCACCCACACGGAGCACCTAAAATGGGTTACAAACAATCATTTGGAGCAGGTAAAGCAAACTGCTATGCAAAAGGCGCTGCTAAGGTAGCTGAAATAATGACATTTGGAGCTTCTAAATATGGTCATCACAAAGGAGCTGCTGATTCAGGTCACGGTGGACCTGCTGGTCATACTCATCCTAGTATGACAACAAAATCTATAGAGACTTCAGGTGGCGGATCTAGTTCTTCTAGTTCTTCAACAAAAGGTGGAAGCTCTAGCTCTAGACAATCAACAAATAATTTATCTAGTTACCAAGCTACTTTAAAAGACTTAGGACCTAACTTTAAACCTACAGCGGAGCAAACAGCAAAAGCTAACGCTAGAGTTGCATTACTTAAAAAGAAAGATTCAGAAGCTAGAAAAGCTAACTCTACTTCATCAAGCTCTTCTTCTAACAATACTAATAGCGGAAGTACAACTAGAAAAAGTGAAACTATAACTTCTAAAAAATCTATGGGCGCTGTTCAAGAAAAAGGGAAAATAGCAGATGAGAATAGAGCTTCAAAAAATGCTTATAATAGAGAGATGACTAATATAAGAGCGGCTAGCGATTCTATTTCTGCACGTAACAACTTTTTAAATAAAAAACCAGCGCACCTGCAAAATCATCCAAAAGCACTCAGTACAGCTGCGGCAATTGGTGGTGTTGAAGCTAAGAAAACTAGAATCAAAAGTGGTGACTTTAGTTTTACAGAAGCTAATAAGATCCAAAAAGCAGGTCGAAACAGTAGCGGAAGATAATTTTGAAAAAAATATTTCAATGGCTTACAGGTGGCGTTATCAAAGAAGTTGGTGACGTCATCGATAAGTTAACTACTACGGATGAAGAGAAACTGCTGATTAAAAAGCAAGTTCAAGAAATAATGAACAAAGCTAATGCTGATGCAGAGAATCAAATAACAAGGCGTTGGGAGAGTGATATGAAGTCAGATTCATGGCTTTCTAAGAACACACGACCTTTAGCCCTTATATTTTTATCAGTTATGGCTATATCATTTATATGGGTTGATAGTCATGAGGAAATATCTTTTACAGTAGAACAAGAGTGGATTGCATTATTAAAGCAATTACTTACAACTGTTTATATAGCATACTTTGGTTCTAGAGGTATGGAAAAATTCAAAACTATAAGTAATAATAAATAGTAGGAATATTAATTAAATCAAATTAAATGAAAAACTTAATTATTACATTAGGTCTTTTCTGCTCTGTGTTTTCATATTCACAAGATAGGAAAGATTTTGCAGGTGTTTGGCAAGATGTTAAAAATGACGACACATTATTAGTAATTTATCACAACGAAACCATAGGCTCTTTAAAGTTCTGGAATTTTAAACTAGACAGAGAGTGGAGTATAAATGAAGATTTTTTATACGAAGAAAATGGCTTAGTAAAAACAATGCATGAAGATGCTTTAAACAGTGTTAAATTTTCAAACCAATATACGTTAAAAGATGGCGTATTAACAAAAGAAGCAAATGGTATGTTTCAAGAATTCACTAAATTAAATTAAATCAAATTATGAGTAAAGTAAACAAGATTAAAGACGAAGAGCTACAAAAAATTGTAGAAAAAACTAAAGAGCAAAACGAACTATTAAGAACAATAGGTGTTCTTGAAACTCAAAAACAAGGTGTTTTAGTTCAGTTGGCTAATAGTAATAAAGATCTAGAGGAAATTAAAAAAGAACTAGAAGATGAATACGGTCAGGTAACTGTAAACCTAGAAGACGGTAGTTATACTGAAATCGAAAAAGAAGATGACAAATAATATTAGAAAGATCAGTATCGGATCTGACTACAAAAATGATGCTATGCATTATTCAGTAGGGCAACAAGTATATGGTGGTCATGAAATATCACATATATTGCTAGATGATTCTGATAAATCTTATAATATACACATCAAAAAAAACAACGACGTATTGCCATGGAAAAAATTTAATTCTAACATGGCAATATCAGTTGAATATGATTTAGAGTATTAATGAGAAGTTTATATGACTTTATAGTTAAACCTGTAGGAGAAGAATATGACAATGAAAAATCTATAGGTGATAAAAAAATTATATTAAATACTAAAATAGAGAGTTTTAAATTTGTAAATAATTTAGCTGAGGTTGTAGAAACACCTAAAGCATACAAAACTCCTATTGAAAAAGGTGATTTAATAATAATACATCATAATGTTTTTCGTACGTTTTACGATATGAAAGGCAATAAAAAGAAAAGTAGATCATCTTTTATAGATGGTTTATATTTTTGTGCTTTAGATCAAGTGTATCTTTATAAAAAAGATATAAAATGGAAGTCTATAAATAGTAGATGTTTCATAAAACCGTTAAAGATAAAAGACGGATTAGAAGTAGCTAAAGAGAAAAAGCTTATTGGTATATTAAAAATAGGTAATAGCTCGTTAGAAGCGCTAGGAATAAACGAGGGTGATACTGTTGGTTATACTCCATACGGTGAATATGATTTTATTGTTGACGAAGAGCGTTTATATTGTATGAAATCAAATGATATTGTTATAAAGTATGAAAACGAAGGAAACGAAGTTGAATATAATCCACGCTGGGCAAGTAGCAGTTGAGGAGTTAATAAAGGTAGCTAAAGAACCTATAGTAGATTCAGACGATGACATATCAGCTGACAGACTTAAAAACGCGGCAGCTACAAAAAAGCTAGCTATATTTGATGCTTTTGAAATACTAAGCAGGATACAACAAGAAGAAGAGTTATTAAACGAAAAACCTAAAGAAGTTAAGCAAGAAAAAGCTTTTAAAGGTTTTGCTGAAGGTAGATCTAAATAATGTACGAGCAGCAGTTATATAAAGTATTAAATAACTATATAGATTCTAAAACTTTAAATCATAAGAATAAATATAAGAAATGGGATTACGGTTATAATGAAGAATATGATGTTGTTGTTATAAGTAAAACCGGAGAAATAGGTGAGGTTTATGAGATACAAAACTTAAAAATTGCATTACCTAAAAAACATGATGTAATTAAATTTGAGAATAACAAATGGACTTACTCAGGTTATCCTAAGGAATTAAAAAAAATTAAATCAGTATTTGACTGGGAAGAATACCCTTTAGATTTTAAAGAAAAATGGTATGATTATATCGACAAAGAGTTTACAAGGCGTGAAGAAGGTTTTTGGTTCATTAATAAAAATGTTCCTACTTATATTACTGGCACTCACTATATGTACTTGCAGTGGAGTAAAATTGATGTTGGGCAACCAGACTTTAGGGAGTCAAACAGATTATTCTATATATTCTGGGAAGCTTGCAAAGCAGACACAAGATCTTACGGAATGTGTTATCTTAAAAACCGTAGGTCTGGATTCTCTTTTATGTCATCAGCCGAGTCAGTTAACCTTGCTACAATATCCACAGATTCAAGATTTGGCATATTGTCAAAATCTGGTCCTGACGCAAAGAAAATGTTTACCGACAAAGTTGTACCAATATCAGTCAACTACCCGTTCTTTTTTAAACCAATACAAGACGGTATGGATAGACCAAAGACCGAACTTGCGTACAGGGTACCTGCTTCTAAATTCACCCGTAGAAAACTTGATGATAACACTAAGTTGCAAGAGATCACGGGCCTGGACACCACTATTGATTGGAAAAATACAGGGGACAACTCTTATGATGGTGAAAAACTAAAGTTATTAGTTCACGATGAATCAGGTAAGTGGGAAAGACCAAACAATATATTAAACAACTGGCGTGTTACAAAAACAACACTTAGACTGGGTAGTAAGGTTATAGGTAAGTGTATGATGGGAAGTACATCAAACTCTTTAGATAAGGGTGGTGATAATTTTAAAAAATTATATAACGATTCAGATGTTACAAAAAGAAACGCCAACGGACAGACTAGCTCGGGACTCTATTCTTTGTTCATACCTATGGAATGGAATTACGAAGGATACATTGATTCTTATGGCATACCTGTCTTCGACACACCAAAAAAACCAGTTGAAGATCCTCACGGGACTAAAATAAAAATAGGTGTAATAGAGTACTGGCAAAACGAAGTAAACGGTTTAAAGGAAGATCAAGATGGTTTAAATGAATTTTATCGTCAATTCCCAAGAACAGAAGAACATGCTTTTAGAGATGAGGCTAAATCATCTTTATTTAATCTAACTAAGATATACCAACAAATAGATTGGAATGCTGATTTAAAAAACAGTGGAATAATAACTCAAGGAAATTTTCAATGGGTAAATGGAGTAAAAGATACTAAGGTATTATTTATGCCAAGCAAACAAGGTAGGTTTTTCTTATCTTGGACACCACCTATTGAAATGCAAAACAGAGTTGTAATTAAAAATGGATTAAAATGGCCAGGTAACGAACATACTGGAGCTTTTGGTTGTGATAGCTATGATATATCAGGTACTGTTGACCGAAGAGGTTCTAATGGTGCTTTAACAGGTTTAACCAAGTTTAGTATGGAGAACGTTCCACCTAATCATTTTTTCTTAGAATATATCGCTCGTCCACAGACGGCTGAGATATTTTTTGAAGATGTATTAATGGCTTGCGTTTTTTATGGTATGCCAATACTAGCAGAGAACAACAAACCAAGACTTTTATATTATTTTAAAAGAAGAGGTTATAGAGGTTACTCAATGAACAGGCCAGATAAAAAATATAATAAGCTTTCTACAACAGAAAGAGAAATAGGTGGAATACCTAATTCAAGTGAAGATATCAAACAAGCACACGCTGCAGCTATAGAGTCGTATATAGAAGAACATGTAGGTTTAAAGGAAAATGGTGATTACGGTGATGTGTATTTTCAAAGAACATTAGAAGATTGGGCTAAGTTTAATATAAACAATAGAACATCTCATGATGCTTCTATAAGCTCAGGTTTAGCTATAATGGCTTGCAACAAAAATAAATATAGACCAAATCCTGTTATTCAAAGAAAAGTTTACGATTTAGGTTTTAAAAAATATAACAACAAAGGTACATTGTCAAAAATAATCGAATAGATGAAAATATATACTAATTCAAATAGTGCTTTTCCAAGTCAGGTAGTACCGGATGCGGAAAAAGCTTCATGGGAGTATGGATCTCAAGTAGCTTCTGCTATTGAAACTGAATGGTTTGACCAAGGGAGAACTAACGGTAATAGATACTTAACGAGTTGGAATAACTTTCACAGTCTAAGACTATATGCTAGAGGTGAACAGCCTACACAGAAATATAAAGATGAATTGTCAATAAACGGCGATTTGTCTTATTTAAATTTAGACTGGAAACCAGTACCAGTTATATCTAAGTTTGTAAATATAGTTGTAAACGGTATATCACAAAAAGAGTTTGATATAAAAGCTTTTTCACAAGATCCTGAGTCAGTTAAAAAAAGAACTAACTACGCAACGGCTATTGCTGAAGATATGTTTGCTAGAGAGCAAATAGCTTTAGCTCAACAAACATTAGGTATTGACGCTTCTCAGTCTAATATACCGCCACCGTTATTACCAGAAACAAAAGAAGAATTAGAGCTGCATATGCAGTTAAGTTATAAGCAGTCAATTGAAATAGCAGAAGAAGAGGCTATATCAACAACACTAGCTAAAAATAGATGGGAGTTAACTAAACGTAGAATTAACGAAGATTTAGTTGTATGCGGAATAGCTTGTGCTAAAACAAACTTTAATAAATCTAACGGCGTAACAATAGATTACGTTGATCCAGCTCACGTTATATACTCTTACACAGAAGATCCTAACTTTGAAGACATATACTATGTTGGTGAAGTTAAGTCTATAACTATACCGGAACTTAAAAAACAATTTCCGCAAATTAGTGAAGAAGAGCTAGAGAAAATACAAAAAATGCCTGGAAATAGGCAATACATAACAGGTTGGGGTAATTACGACGCTAACACTGTTCAAATATTATATTTTGAATATAAAACTTATATGAACCAGGTTTTTAAATTAAAACAAACAGATAATGGTTTAGAAAAAGTTATTCAAAAAACGGATGAATTTAATCCACCACCGGCAGATACTTATGATAGAGTTTCAAGAAGTATTGAAGTACTATACAGCGGCGCTAAAGTCTTAGGCACTAATACTATGTTAAAATGGGAATTAGCTGAGAACATGACAAGACCAGCTTCAGATAGTACTAAAGTTGAAATGAATTACGCTATATGTGCACCTAGAATGTACAAGGGTAGAATAGAATCTTTAGTAAGCAAGATAACTGGTTTTGCTGATATGATTCAAATAACTCATTTAAAAATGCAACAAGTATTGTCTAGAATGGTACCGGATGGTGTATTCTTAGATATGGATGGTTTAGCAGAAGTTGACTTAGGTAACGGTACAAACTATAACCCGGCAGAAGCATTAAACATGTATTTCCAAACTGGTTCTATTGTTGGTAGATCGTTAACACAAGATGGTGAGTTAAATAGAGGTAAAGTACCTATTCAAGAATTAACATCATCAGCTAGTGGCGCCAAACTACAGAGTCTTATACAGACTTATAACTATTATTTACAGATGATACGTGATGTCACGGGGTTAAATGAAGCTAGAGATGGTAGTATACAAGATAAAGACTCGTTAGTAGGTATAGCTAAAATGGCCGCTAATCAATCTAATATAGCAACTAAGCATATTAATCAAGCTAGCTTATATTTAGCGCTTAGAATATGTGAAAATATATCTCTAAAAATAGCAGATGTATTGTCTTTCCCTTTAACAAGAAACGCTTTAATTGAAAGCATATCTCTTTATAATGCTCAAACGTTAGGTGAAATATCTAATTTAAATTTACATGACTTTGGTATATATTTAGAGTTAGAACCTGACGAGGAAGAAAGAGCTCAGTTAGAGCAAAACATACAAATAGCTTTAAAAAATAACGGTATTGATCTTGAAGACGCTATAGATATTAGACAGATAAAAAATCTAAAGCTAGCTAATCAATTACTGAAACAAAAAAGAAAAAAGAAAATAAAAAGAGATCAAGCTCAACAAAAGCAAATGATTGATGCGCAAGCACAAGCAAATGCTAAAGCTTCTGAAGCTGCTGCTATGGCTGAGGTTCAAAAGAATCAAGCTATGACAGAGTCTAAAGTTCAAGTTGAACAAGCTAAGTCTCAGTTTGAAATACAACGTATGCAAACAGAGTTAACCGTTAAGCAACAATTAATGGCTCAAGAGTTTGAATACCAAAAACAACTAGCTCAAATAAAGCTAGGCGTAGAAAGTGAAAAAGAAAAAGAAATAGAAGATAGAAAAGACAAAAGAGTTAAATTACAAGGAACTCAACAAAGTCAATTAATAAATCAACGACAAAATGATTCTGCTCCTGTAGATTTTGAAGGAACAGACTCATCACAACTAGGCACGTTTGGTTTACAAAATATGATGCCGCCTAGTTAACATTTAATAATTATATAATATTTTATCATGTCAGAAGAAACAAAAGTAAACGAACCTGTCAAGCAAGAGGGTGAGTTTAAAATCAAAAAAAAGAAACCTAAAAATTTAGGAAATCAAGGTAAAGATAACTTAATAAAAGTAGATCTTACTAAACCAGAGGCTCAGGGTGAAGTTATACCTGAGGTTACAAAAGTCACAATTCCTAAAGATGCATTAAAAGAAGAAGACGATGCCATTCAAATCGGAGAAACAGAGACAGTGGATGTGGGCGAACAAACCGGAGATAGCGCTAAAGTGGACGAACAAGTACCAGAGTCCAGCGAGGTTGTTGAAGAAATTACACCAATCCAAGAAATAACAGAAGAAGAAGTAAAGGAGATAACACAAGATGTTAAAGAAGCTAAGAGAGATGAAAAAGTCTTAGGTAAACCTTTACCAGAAAACATAGAAAAGTTAGTTTCATTTATGGAAGAAACTGGTGGAACTGTACAAGATTATGTAGCTTTAAACAAAGACTACAGTAACTACAGTCCTAAAGATGTTTTAAGAGAATACTATACAAAGGCAAAACCTCATTTAGATCAAGAAGAGATTAGCTTCTTAATGGAAGATAATTTTGAGTTTGATGAAGATGTAGACGAGCCAAGAGATATACGCAAGAAAAAACTTGCGTTTAAAGAAGAGGTTGCAAATGCTAAACAATTTCTTGAAAGTTCAAAAAGTAAATATTACGACGAGATCAAGTTGAGACCGGGCGTTACTCAAGAACAACAAGAAGCAATTAGTTTTTACGACCAATACAAGCAGCAACAAGAAACTGCAACACGATTACACGGTGATTTTAGAGATCGTACAAAAAAGCTTTTCAGTAACGAATTCAAAGGTTTTGACTTCAATGTTGGTGATAAGAAATTTAGATACGGTATTAAAGATCCTAGTAAAGTGGGTGAAACGCAGGTTGACGTACAAAACTTTGTTAGTAAATATACTAATGAAGAAGGTAGTTTAACTGACCCAGCGGGTTACCACAAAGCTATGTATGCTGCTATGAATGCTGATAAAATCGCTCATCATTTTTACGAGCAAGGAAAAGCGGATGGTGTTAAAGACATTATTCAAACTTCCAAGAACCCATCACAAGACGGACCGAGGCAAGTTGCCGATGGAAACGTTTTTATAAACGGATTAAAAGTAAAAGCTATTAGTGGATTAGACTCAACAAAATTAAAAATTAAAAGAAAAAAGTTTAACTAAAAAAAAATTTAAATTATGGCTTTAAGTCCTCAATTTGGTGATATTACACCAAGTCAAAGTCAACAAACGTTGGCTAGTAACTACTTAAACTTCGCTGGAGCAAATGGTGTGAATTTTTCACAACAATATTTACCAGAGCTTTACGAAGCAGAAGTAGAAAGATATGGAAACAGAACTTTATCTGGTTTCTTAAGAATGGTTGGCGCAGAAATGCCAATGACATCTGATCAAGTAATTTGGTCTGAACAAAACAGATTACACATCTCATACGAAAACGTAGTAATAAGTGGTGGTGGTCTAATACTAACAATACCTGTTACAGCTGCTAACGCTGCTGTGCCAATATTAAACGTAATCTCTCCAGGCTCAACAATTGTTGTAATGGATGATTTCGGTGGTGAAGCAAAATGTTTAGTAACTGCTTCTGACACAGGCGCTGCTGGTGCTGCTGGTAACCCAGGACAATTAACAATTCAACCTTACACTGTAGCTAACCTAAATGGGTTAACTGGAACAGTAAAGATATTTGTTTATGGTTCTGATTTCCAAAAAGGAAGTTCTACTGTTAACGCTGCAGTTGGAGCAAATGTTATTGATCAAAATGCTAATCCTATGGTAACTGTGGATCCTGCATTCAGTACTTTTGTAAATTCTCCAATAATCATTAGAAGCCAATATACTGTAAACGGTTCTGACACTGCTCAGATCGGTTGGGTAGAAGTTGCTACTGAAGATGGAACTGGTGGATACTTATGGTATTTAAAAGCTGAGTCTGAAACAAGACTTAGATTTGAAGATTACCTAGAAATGGCAATGGTTGAAGGTGAACTAAATTCAGCTGGTGTTGTACCTGCTGCTCAAGGTGGTACTCAAGGTTTATTTGCTGCTATCCAAGACAGAGGTAACGTAGAAGTAGGCTTTACAGCTGCTGCTGGGTTAGACGCTTTTGATGCTATACTAAAGAACTTAGATACTCAAGGAGCTATCGAAGAAAACATGTTATTCTTGAACAGATCTACTGCTCTTGATTTTGACGATATGTTAGCTTCTATTTCTGGTGGATTCGCTGGAGGTACTGCTTTTGGATTATTTGAAAATTCTGAGGAAATGGCATTAAATTTAGGTTTCTCTGGTTTCAGAAGAGGTTCTTATGACTTCTACAAAACTGACTGGAAATACTTAAACGATGCTTCTACTCGTGGAGGATTAGTTGGACCTGCATCTATTGAAGGTGTATTAGTACCAGCTGGAACTTCTACAGTATACGATCAAATCTTAGGAACAAACATTAGAAGACCATTCTTACACGTACGTTATAGAGCTTCACAAGCTGATGACAGACGAATGAAGTCTTGGTTAACTGGTTCTGTAGGTGGTGCTTTCACTTCATCTTTAGATGCAATGGAAGTAAACTTCTTATCAGAAAGATGTTTAGTAACTCAAGCTGCGAATAACTTCGTATTATTCAAAGGAATCTAATTGATTCAACAAATGTAATTCTTACCCTCGTTGTAACTACGGGGGTAATTATTACTCTTATAAATTATTTAATTATATTATATCATGGCAAAACAAAAAACAACTCAACCAGATGGTTGGGAAATAAAAGATAGAAACTATTATCTAACAGGTAGTAAAACTCCACTAACACTTACGTTACCAAGCAAGCACACAACAAAACATCCTTTATTGTGGTTTGACGAAGAGCTAGGTGCTCAAAGAGAGTTAAAATATGCTACTAATCAAGCTTCATCATTTGTAGATGAGCAAAAAGGTGAATCAACAATGGGTCACATTACGTTCAAAAACGGTGTGTTAAGAGTAGAAAAAAGATATCAAGCATTACAAAAAATGTTATCTTTATATCACCCATCAAGAAATCACTTATATAAAGAATTAAAACCTCAGCAGATTGCTAAAGAAGAACTGCATGATTTAGAATATGAGATAGAAGCTATGAACATGGCTTTATCTTTAGATATTGATCAATGTGAAGCAATACTAAGAGTTGAAGTTGGATCTAAAGTAAACGAGTTAAGCTCTAAAGAAGTAAAAAGAGACTTATTAATGTTTGCTAAAAGAAATCCAGTTTTATTTGTAGAATTAGCTAAAGACGATAATGTACAGCTTAGAAACTTAGGAATAAAAGCAACTGAAGCTAACATTATTAGGCTATCTCCAGATCAACGCTCGTTCACGTGGGCATCAAACGGTAAAAAACTAATGACGGTTCCTTTTGAAGAGAATCCTTATTCAGCATTTGCCGCTTTCTTGAAAACAGACGAAGGTGTTGAAATATTTAAGTCTATCGAGAAAAAACTTAAATAACATGTAATACTAATATAGGGCTCGTTCACTCGGGCCCATATTATAATAAACAAATTAAAATGGCAATAAACATAGATCAAGTTTATAAAACAGTCTTGTTGATAATAAATAAGGAACAAAGAGGTTATTTAACACCTAATGAGTTTAATAAGCTAGCTACTCAGGTTCAACTTGATGTGCTAGATAATTATTTTGAGACCTTAAATCAACAGATTAGAGTGCCACAAAATGAAAGCGAATATGGAAATCGCTACAAATCAGTACAAGAAAAGTTAGACGCTTTTAAAAAAATAGGTGATTGTACTTATAATGCACCAGCTGGCACAAATCCAGCTTTTTTTACGCTACCAACTTCTTCAGGTGCGGCTAGCGGAACGCAGTTAATATCAACTGTAACAAATCAAATAACATATCCCTTAACATCTATAACTCAAAGTCAAGTAGAAGACAGCACTGTTGTTGTCACTTACCAAGGTTTAGCTTACACGAACTTTACTATATCAGGAGGTATATTTAGTTTAACAGCAGGTTCTCTACCTACTGGAGCGGCTAATAATATAGTTATAACTTTATATCCTCAAGATTTTTATAAACTAGGAACTGTTTTATATAAAGATGATAGAGTCGTGCAACCTATACAAAGAAACGAGTTAGCGTTGTTAAATATGTCACCAATAAGTAAACCTGTTGAATATTTCCCAGTTTATTTATTTGAACAAAACAAAGTAATTATACATCCTCAAACAATAAGCGATAGCGTTAAAGCTAGTTATATTAAAAAACCAGCAAACCCTAGTTGGAACTTTGATTCTTCTTCAGGGTACTACGTTTGGGATCCAGCAACTTCTGTTAATTTTGAATTAGATGCAACAGAGCAAGTTAACGTAATAATACAGATATTATTATACGCTGGTATAGTTATAAAAGATCCAACAATAGTACAAGCTGCAGCTAGTGAAATAGCACAGGAAGCTCAAAACGAAAGAAATTAATAAACGATGGCTATACAACCTAAAAGTAACGGATTAATAACTGAAAATGCTCAACAGTATTATCAAGGATCACAAGGATTTAGAGCAGCTGCGTCAGGTGTTAACCAGACGTTTGTAACGGATTTTAATACTGAACTTATATTAGGTGACTGGAATCCAGCTAATCAAAATTACAGTTTAAATAACTTTAAAGTTTACACAAGTCCATCAGGTATATCTGGGTCTTGGTCTGAATGGATTACAAGTATGTCTGTAGGTAGTGATGGTAGAACAATAACTCTTGCAGCTGCACCTAGTGCTAACGCTTATGTTGTTGTTCAATTAACTATATTAACAGGTGGTAAATACGGTAACACTGAGGCAGAAAAAGCATATGGTGAAACAGTAGAGGATAACTATGGTAGTTATCAATACACTAAAGTTAATGATGTTATAAATAACTTTTTAGTTGCGTATGTTGGGCAGAATAAATTAATACCTAACGTAAATAGAACTGATGTTATATTTCATGCTAAAAGAGCTATGCAAGAGTTTAGCTACGATACTTTAAAAAGTATTAAGTCAGCTGAACTAACAGTACCAGCTAGCTTAACATTAGTTTTACCTCAAGACTTTGTTAACTACGTTAAGATGTCTTATATAGATCAACTAGGTGTTAAACACCCTATATATCCTACAAATAACTTAACAACAAGTCCTTACTATACACAAACACAGGATTCTGCTGGTATACCAACACAAGATAATTTTGGTAATGATACAGAGGGCACGTCTATAACGCAAGATAGATGGCATAATGCAAATCAACAATTTATAAATGGAGATTTTACAAATGACTTTACTAATGATATGTGGGCTTACAATTGGGACGACATGGGTAATGTCATAGGTTCTGGATACGGTGAAATGTATGGCTTAGACCCTCAGTACTCTCAAGTAAATGGTTGGTTTAATTTAAATGAAAGAGAAGGTAAATTATCTTTCTCTAGCAATTTAGTTGGTAGACTAATTATACTAGAATACATATCAGACGGATTAGCTTATGACTTAGATAGTAGAGTTCCTAAGTTAGCAGAAGAAGCAATGTATGCTTACATACTACATGCTATAATATCTACTAGAATAGGTCAACCAGAATATATAGTGCAAAGACTTAGAAAAGAAAAAAGCTCTAAATTAAGAAATGCAAAGATAAGATTATCTAATATTAAGCTTGATGAAATAGTTCAAGTAATGAGAGGTAAATCTAAATGGATAAAATCATAATACATGGCTGAAATTAAAAATAGTTTCATTAGGTCTAAAATGAATAAAGATTTAGACGAGAGACTAATACCAAACAATGAATACAGAGATGCTTTAAACGTAGCTGTCTCTAGGTCAGAAGCTAGTGATGTTGGTGCTTTAGAGTCTATATTAGGTAACTTCCTAAGAATAGACAACGGTAATATAAATATAGAAATAATAGGTGTATACGTAGATCAAAGCAGAGGTTTAGCTTATTATTTTGCAACAGATCACTCTGGTACAGCACAAGCTCCTCTTTCTGCTAGTTGTTTTATTGCGGTATATAATACAGCTAGTAACAACTCTACTAAATTAGTTTCTGGTAGTTGGTTAAATTTTTCAAAAGATTTCCCAGTACATGGTATAAGCTTGATAGAAGATTTATTGTTTTTTAGTGATAACAATAATCAACCTAGAAAAATAAATATAACTAAAGACTTTGGTTATTATAATAGTGAAGATCAAATATCTGTAGCTAAGTTCGCGCCATATTTGGCGGCTGAATTTATAGATTTAAGATCAAACTCTTTATTAAAACCATCTACAATGTCTGATGCTTCTGATCCTTTGCAAACAAACATAGGCTCTATAACAGTATCAGCAGTTAATCTAAATGTTTCTAGCTATAGAAACGGTGATCCTATACCTGAAGCTCAGTCAAACCAAGCTTGGGCAGACGCAGACGCTAACGAACAAGGTGCTTGGTGTTATTATGAAAACTCATTAGCTAATGGATCAGTTTACGGTAAACTTTATAATAGATATGCTATAGAAGACCCTAGAGGTTTAGCGCCTATTGGTTTTAATGTTATACCATCAGGTGTATGGAGCAGTGATATAATAAGTGGTACAACTCCAGCTACAAGACTTAAATCAACAACTTCTTGGGATGCTAATCCTGGTACTAACACTACAGGTTTTAATGTTCTAGCTGCTGGTCATAGAGACGCTGCTGGAACTTTTGCTGGTTTAGGTACGGAAGCTAGATTTTGGGCAAGAGAAGATACAACACCTACCCCACCTTTGAGTGCTACTGGTGATTACATATTGATGACGTCTGCTGATCAAGCGGCTACAAAATTATCTGCAGCACCAGAAGCTGACAACATAAATGGTTATTCTGTTAGATTACTTAAAGATGCTGGTTATAATGGCTGGAACGGTGATCCAGATTATTTAAGAGATAAATTTGTAAAATTTAGTTATAGATTTAAATTTGATGACAACGAGTATTCTGTTGTAGCTCCCTTTAGTCAAGATGTTTTTATTCCAGAACAAGAAGGGCAGTTTTTAAATGATGATGAAACAAAAGCTTTTGTCTCTACGGTTGTAGAGTTTATGCAAAATTCTATAAACAATGCTATATTAAATATAACACTACCTAGTCTAAATATATTAACAGATTACAAAATAAAAGGTATAGATATATTATTTAAACAATCTGACACACAAGCTTATCAAATACTAGAATCTATAGTTGTTGATCAATCTTTTATAGATAATTTAAATAATACTAATATATATCAATACGACTATCAGTCTACATTACCAATAAAAACATTACCATCTCAAGAAGCGGCTAGAGTTTTTGATAAAGTGCCTGTAACTTCTTTAGCACAAGAAACATCAGGCAACAGAATAATGTATGGTAATTTTGTGCAAGGTAAAAGCGGGCAAAAAGGTTTAGATTACTATGTAGATATAGCTGAAAAAGACAATCAAATATTTACAGAATATCCTCAGCACTCATTAAAGCAAAATAGAAATTATCAGGTTGGTGTAATTTTAGCTGATAAATTTGGTAGACAAACAGATATAATATTATCAAACTATGATAACTTATTAGATTCAGAAGGTAATCCACAACCAGGTTCTAATGTTTTTAGTAACTATAATAATGTATCGTTTAACGGTAGTGTTGCTGGTTGGCAAGGTGATACTTTAAAAATAAACTTTAATAGTTTAATACCTGAACTAGCTAACGCTAACAATGTTAGTGGTTATCCAGGTGTTTACGCTATTGGTAATTATTACACTATCACTACAGCTTCAGTATCTTATCCTATATTTTTTAGGGACCTATCAACTCAATCTATAACATCTACAGCTAATCAAACTGTTTTTGTATTTAATGGTTTAGTTTATGACGATGCGATTCAAGCTAGCAATTCTTATTGTGTTTATAAAAACATAGGTGATGGTTTTATAAAATTAGAATCATCAGAATACTCTATTGTAGATGATGGTAATGATCAACCTCAAGTTACTCTCGCTTCAGGTGCAAATCTAGGAGATGTAATAAAGTTTGAATTATTGTTTACAGCAGATAACTATTATAAATATCAAACAGGAACTACTAACGCTGCGCAGCCTTTATTCCAAGATTTTGAAACAACTTATCAAAATTATTTTACTATAGGTAAAACGTTTGCAGGTTTATTTACTGACTATGTAGACATTAAAACTGTAACAACTATCGGTACACCTGTTACTTCTGTTGAAGTTTTTACAAACCAAGAGGTTGCTGAAAAGTATTTATTTGATAATACAAGTACTGGTAGACCTGAACCAGCACTAACAACTAATGATTTACCTAGATCTTACGCTACTTATGATATAAATGTAGATGGCTTTTATAGCTATAGAATAGGTGTTAAACAGCAACAACAAGATTATTACAATGTATATTTACCTGGTTTTGTTAATGGTTATCCTATAGATGGTTCAACATTAGAACAAGGTGAAACAGCTTTTACAACGTTAGTATCTGATAATATAAACAAATTACCTAGAAACCTACAAGAGGTTGGGCCGCTGCAAAATCAGTTTACAAGTGATGAAAGAGTTTTCCCAAGAGTAACTAATACAGTTCAAGTAACATCTACCTCAGGTGCAATATATAGAAATACTCAATTTAGCCCTTCTTCGTCTGCAGATGACATAGAATTAATAGGTACAACAAAAGACGTTTTTCCAGAAATAACTTTTAACACAGCAGTTTCAGCGGGAACTGGTAACCCATTTTGTATATATGATTTTGACACAAATCCTTATATATCTAAAATCTCCACACAACAAGCTATTGGGGTTACTGAGGTTGAATTTACTTCACCATCTGGCACGTATGATTACCCAGCGGTTATGGGTCTAGCTGTTCTAGAGACATCACCTTTTGTTTCTCAATTAGAATTATTTTACGAAGCAACAACAACTGGTTTAATATCTGATTTAAATTATGGCGTACAAAATACAACTGGTGGTATAAACGGTATTAGCATAAGCCCTAACCAAAGCTTTAGTGAAGATGCCGCAAGTGGTTCTAGGGTAACGCCTGATTTTTTTCCTACAAGCGGTGGTGTAATCAACACGCTTTACAATGCTACCTTAATATCTGTATTTAATTACTCTTACGGTACATCTAATTTAAATAGTACTAATTATGGATTACCTAATTTAGATCAAAGGTTTTCTTTACAACCTGGATCAGTGACTGGTAGTTATAAAATACAAACTGAAGATACTTTTTACGCTGGTAGTATAAATGAAATTGGTGCTGATGCTGATTACAGCGGTAAATATTTAGCTACCGTAAGATTTACACTAGGCTCTGTTTCTGTAGATCAAACTATAGTAATGCAACTTGTAAATTCAAATCCTACAGTGCAAACAGTACCAAGCCCTAGCCCAACAGGGTCTATTAGTGGTGAAACTATATTTACCGTAAATAGTTCACCTAGAGGTTTCAACGGTAGTGCGACTAACCCTGCTACACCTGGAGCGCCAAATAATGCTAACTGGTCTATTTTTCAACCTTCAAATAGTTTTGGGTGGAGCATACAGTCAGTCACAACAACTAGTCCAACTAATGTTCAAACTCAATACACCACAGCATCCTCTATAACTAGTGTCTTAAAAATAACCGATCAACAGGTGATTGATGGTTCTTTAAGATTTAAGTTAGTATCTAGCGGTACAAATGGTAATCAATCAGGTTATACTTACTTAGTTGTTATGAAATTAACAGATACTAGAGGTGGCACAGTGACTACAAACGTAAGCTATAGCGTAGCTGCTTCAACATATACTAGTTCACAGGTAGCTGCAACATATTACACGTCTGGAACTGGTTATACTACGAATGATACAGCAATGACATCAAGTACTAATTTTGGTGTAATTTCAGGCATGGGCTTGTCAATGCCTAGGTTTATAGGTCAAATTCAAAACTGGACAACACAAGATATATGGTTGGTTGCTTACTTAGAGGTTAGTGGAACCCCTCCTAACACTTATGCAAATGGATTTAGTATGCGTTTTGGTGAAGTTCAAAATGCTGATACATGGAACACTGGTACAATAGGTCAAAGATTAAATGGCGGATCTGGTGGCAGTGGATATGCTTTAGAAGCAGCTAGAAAAGTTGAACTTAGTGGAGGTCCTAGCTTTCAAAATGTGTGGTCTGGATCTCTTGGTAAGTTAAAAGCTTTTACCGCAAACAACGGATCTACAGCAGGTCAAACAATGATTAACGCAGGTGTTAGACCTGGACAAGTTAATACAGCTGGTGGAAACTTAGGTAATTACGATTTTTCAGACTGTGCTTTAGTTAATTTAGCTTTTAGTATATCAGGTGGTTACCCTGATCCTAACACTCTTTTACCACCTAACACTAGAGTAGCGCTACCTCCATATACTGTAATAGCAAAATTATACTGGACAACACAACAACCACAATTTAACGTTGCCCCATACCAACCAACGTTAATACAGAATCTTATAGATTCACCATCACTACCATTTTATCCAGCTACAGTTGGTGGAACAAACTTTGCTGTATCACCTACAGCAACAGGCACTCCAGCTGCAACAGGACCAGCTAATTAAAGTTAATAATCAAAAAAACAAGTAATAATATAATATGGGCTTTCCTCTACAGATAAAATACTACAATACCTATGTATTAAAGAAAATTGCGGACTCATCGCTTTCAGATAGAAACTGGTATGTGGAAGAGTCTAGAATAAGAGGTGGATACAACAACGTGCAAACAGGTTTGTCTCCAAGAGCTTTTTTAGTATCTGAAAATAATGCACAAGAAAATTTATCTAACTCTATTATATATTCAGGTATATTTAACTCTAGAACTGGTATAAATCAATCTAACCAATTTCCATCTGGTCAAGATATAACTAGAACCGTAGACCCATCAAAAGGTAGTATACAAAAGCTTTATGCGGAAAATACTAATCTTACTATATTTCAAGAAAGAAAAGTAAATAGAGCATTGATAGATAAAGATGCTGTATATACACAAGAAGGAGTACCTATGCAAACGACTTCAAACGTTGTTATAGGTGCAATACAACCTTACGCTGGTGAATTTGGTATATCTACTAACCCTGAAAGCTTTGCTGTACATGGTTATAGAAAATACTTTACTGATGCTAAGCAAGGGTCTGTTTTAAGGCTATCACAAGATGGTATAACAGAAATATCTAACTATGGTATGTATGACTTTTTTAGAGATCAACTAGGGTCTTTATCTAGTGGTAAGGCTATAGGTGGTTACGATATACATAACAAGTGTTACACGTTGTCTATACAACCAGCATCTAGTTCTTTAACACCGCAAACCATTAGTTTTGATGAAAACGTTAAAGGTTGGACAAGTAGATATAGTTACATACCAAGTAACATGTTTAGCGTACAAAATAATTTTTATTCTACTGTTAGGTCTCAAGAAAAAATAGAGAAATATAATGCAACAGGAGAAGAAATAGGTGATATATACCAACATTATAACGATAATGTAAATAGAGGTAATTTTTACGCAACTCAATATACTAGTGAAATACAAAGTATATTTAATATAAATCCATCTGTAGTGAAAAACTTTCAAACAATAAACTACGAAGGTGGACCTAACTGGTCTATGACTAGCTTTGTTACAAACGAAGATCAGGCTAATGCTATTGGAGTGTTCAACATGCCTTTAACTTTAGCCGACATGGAAGTTAGTTTATTAAAAAATGAGTTTAAACAAAAAGAAGATAAATACTTTGCTGACTTAATTAACACAAGTGCTTTTACGCAAGGCGAAGTTATTTATGGTAAATCAGTATCTGGTGTTAAAGGATTCTTTGCAACAGTATCTTTACAAGCTACTAATACAGCTACATCTGGCACTAACGAACTTTTTGCCATATCAACAAACTATAAAGAATCATCTTATTAATATGAAAAAAATAATAATCATAGCATTAACATTAATACTTACGTCTTGCGGAAGTAAATATAATTTTTCAAACTATAAAATCAAAAGCATACTAACTATAACAGAAGCAGGTGATACACTTGCTGTACCTGTTAGAGATTTTAAGTTTAGAGTGCTTGATAGAAGAATAGAAGAATTAATAGATCGTAATGCGTTTAGATATCAATATAGACAAGACTGGAGATGGAACTATAATGTGTATCCTATTCCACGTTCAAACCAAAGACCTAGCTTTAATAGACCTAGTTCTATAAAACCTAACTACACAAAACCAAGAGTAGTTAAACCAATAGAAAACTCAGTGCCATTAAAACCTAGTATAGGTAGGCCAGAAGTTAATTCTACCAAAGTCAAGTCTAGAATAAAAAATTAAATGAAATTAAGAACATTAACAGAGCAAGACTGGGATACCTTATGTAACTGGTGGGAGGCTTGGCCTGAGTGGGTTAATCCACCTAAATCTTTTTTACCTGATAACGGTAAAGGAGGTTTTATGGTTGAAAAAGAAGGAAAACCAATATGTGCTGGATTTATATACCTAACTAACTCTGATGCGGTTTTATTAGAGTGGATTGTTTCTGATCCAGAATACAGAGAAGATGACCGTAAAGATGCTTTAGAATTGCTTATAACAGGCGCTGAAGCTGCTTGTAAAGAGATAGGTAAGAAATATATGTTTACTATAGGTAGAAATAAAAACCTAATAAACACACATAAGAAATTAAGATGGAATGTTGACACTAAACCATCGTATGAAATAATAAAAACAATATAATATGGCAGTAGGAACAGCATTAGCAATTGGAGCAGGTATTTCTGCAATAGGAGGTGCGGTAGCATCTAACCAAGCGGATAAAGCTGGTAAAAGAGCAGGTCGAGCAGCAGCTAGAGCTCAGGCAGAAATTGATAGAATAAAAAACTCTAGGGTTACTTTAACAAATCCTTATGCAGGTAATCAAAACTTGTCTAGTTTAGCTCAAGATTTAAGTGCTATGATAACAAATCCTTTCGCGAGTTTATCTGTAGCTACGCAGGCTGCTGAAATACAAATGGAGCAATCTGATATAGCTTTAGCTAATTCACTAGATACATTAGCAGCAACAGGTGCTAGCGCGGGTGGCGCAACAGCTTTAGCTCAAGCTGCTTTAGCTAGTAAAAAAGGTGTATCATCTAGTATAGAACAACAAGAAGTTGCTAACGAGAAACTAAGAGCAGATGGTCAATCTAAAATGGAGCAAATGAAAATGCAAGAAGCTCAAAGAATACAAGGTGTACAAATAGCAGAAGGTCAAAGAATGCAAAGTCAGCAAGCTGCTGGGCAACAATTCTTAACTCAAATGCAAGAAAATAGAACAACAATGGACTTAAACGCTGCGGCGGGTCAAAAACAACAAGCAATGGCTAATCAAGCTTCTGCAGCTCAAGCTCAAGCTCAAGCCTGGGGTGGTGCTATAAGTGGTGTAACTGGTATGATTGGTGCAGCTGCTGGTGGTGGAGCATTTGAGTAACTAAATCAAAAACAAAAAATGGGAGCATACGATAATCCAACAATAATAAAAGACATGTACGGAGCTGAAGCTTGGGCGGCAGCTGCTAACCAAATTTCTAACGCTTCTGTTGGCATGGTTAAGTCATTTGCTGATGCTGCTGTAAAAAGAGCAGATAAAGCTGAAAAAGAAGAAAAAGATAGAGCAGCTCTTGAAGCAAGTGTAACCATTAAGCAAGCTGAAGCTGCTAACAAAAACTTTAATTCTGAAGAATGGCAAAATACACCCAAAAGTTTAATGGACCAAGCTAAAGATTATAATAATTTTAATATGCTAGGTGGTGTTCATAATATAAATGGAGTGGATGTTGATTTTGGTATTGGTTCTGTTAAAGCTGAAATGTTAGTAAACGATCCTAACACTTCTTCAGAAGATAGAGTTAAATACATGTCTATAGTTAATGATGCTAAAAATTCACTAAGTACATTTGCTCAAGAAGCAGGTTTAGTTTTAGCTGATGAAAAAGACTTTAACGCTTCTTTAACATCAACTGGATCTTATTATTCTGGTACTGATAATCTTGAAAGATTTGAAAGTCAACTAGTGGCTAACGCTTTATATAATAAAAACGGTATAATGCCAGAAGGTTTTGATGTTCAAAAAACATATTCTAAAGTATTTAAAGATGATCAGTCTAAGTTTTCACAAACACTTTTAACTTTTGATTTTACAACTAACATAAATAATCCTTTATTACCTGAAGATCTTCGTGCTAAACTTGAAAAAAGCCAAGATGAAAATGGTAATGTAACAATTAAAAAAGAATACAACTTAAGTGATGGTAGTTGGGATGGTAATTTAATTAATCCTAAAGAGTTAGAAAACGCTGATTACTTATCAGCCTCTAAAGGTTTAACTAATGAGTCGGGTGTTTTTAGTGATAAAATGGAAGTACCTTTAGCTAGTACCTCTAGTATAAGAAAAGGTAAAGATTTAAATGTTCAAACAGTATCTAAATGGATGGATGTTAGTGCTTACGAATCAGCCGTTAAAGAAACTACTAAAAAACAAGCAGCGTCAGCTTTTGCTTTAATGAGTCAAACACAACAAGGTTTTGAGGCTTATCTTAGAAACATGGAGCCTAAGTCAGCTATACCTGAGTATAATGAATTACTTAAAAACAAAAAACTAACTTCCAGTGAAATACTTTCTTTATTAGAAGAAACAGAAATGAAGTCAGCTAAGTATAAAGTAGGTTTACTAGAAGGTGTTTCTGATCCAGATGGTTTTCAAATGACAAGAAGAGCAATAACACAAGCTGAAATAAATGATTTAAAAGCTGCAGGTATACCAGCTGCTGAAAATATGAATGTAGGTGACATGCAGTATTTTAAAACTAAGTCTACAGAAAAACAAAAAGTAAAATCAAGTAGTAGTGGTAGTAGTAGAAAAGGTAATACTGAAAAACAACAAGAAAAAATTGATTTTGCTAGTGACGTTGCTAATAACCCTGATTCTTTTAAAATAATGAGAACAATACCTGGATCAGGTGGTAGAAAAATAAAATTAAATAGTGATGGAACTTATAAAATTTATGGAAAAGACAATAGTCCTGTTCCAGGAAGAACTAGCGTAAGCAAAGAAGATTTAATGAAAATTTATCCAATTAAATAAAAATAAAATGGCAATAGATCCAATTTATATACACCCACTATATGGAGAGCTTTCAGCTGAAGAAATTAACGCTTTAGCTGAAGAGAACAATATGAGTTTAGAAGATTATTTAGCAGATCAAAATGTTGAATTCAAAGAATCTGAACCTGTAGGTACAGGTACTGTTCTTAGAAACGAAGAAGTTGACTTAGATTCTTTTTATGATCCATCAAAAAAAGTACCAGTTGTTGCAGCAGAGGATGCGGGTGTAGCAACGGAGATAGACGAGACATCCAAGTTGGAATCACAATTGGAAGATATTTTATCGGAATACAAAAAAGTAAATAATAGTTTTTATGGTGATACATACAATGGTAGTGTTGCTGGTAAAATGTTACTTGATGAGCGTTATAGTAATGTAAGAAGTAAATTAAAAAAAGCTTATCAAAATTCTGAAATGGACATAAATAAACCTATGTCTATTATAGATAAAACAGAAGAAGAAGTTCAGTCTTTTTTAATGAACGAGTATCCTGGTGTTTATATAGAACAGACTGGTGTAAGAAATGCATTAAATATAACTTTACCTGGAGAAAATAAATCTACAGAATTAGACTTACAACCTTTCACTTTAGATGGTAGAGACGAAGCTGTAGATATACTAAAAAAATTAGATAAAGCATATAAAAACCAGACAGACGAAGAATTGGTTATTAATACTGTTGGTCAATTAGCTGATGTATTAGGCGAAACAAAAGATGATAGGTCTATAAATAAAGCTTTAGAAGGTACAGGTTATAGCGTTTCTATTAATGCAGCTAGTGGATCTTTCAAAGACGGTACTAATCAACCATACTCTTATAATGTTATAAAAGACGGTAATGTAATTAAGGAAAAACTAGATGTTTCTGAGTTAAGATCTTTTATGACAGAAGATTTAGGTAAAGAAGGTTACGCGGCTATAATGAAAAATAGCTATGAAGCAACTAGCAATTACTTAGAAACAAAAGCTAGAGATATAAAAAAAGAAGAGACAGTTATAAAATCTGATAAATCTCTAGATTTAAAATATTTTAAAAATACTTTTGCTGATGATATAATAGCAAACATAAATCAAGTTTTACCAGAAGACTTAAGCTCTGAAGAACAAGAGCAAATTAAATCTTACATGGAAAATAACGCTATAGGTGAAATGGTTTATAACGCTAAGCTAGATAAAATGGTTAAAGCGCCTAGCAAAATTGATGATGACGTTAATAAAATGAAAGATCTAAGTGGTTTACCACAAGCTATCTTAGATAAAATACAACAAGCTGGTGGCGTAAAATTTATACAAGGTATGTATAAAGCTGGTATTGAAAACCTAAAAAAAGAAGAACTGCTTGACAGATCTAGAACCATAGGTGAAAAAATAATGGCTAATTCTGGTAATCAAAACCTAATAAGATTAGGTCAAGGCATTGCTGGAATTGAAAAAAATAAATTTGATCAAAGAATAAAAGAGCAAGTCAAAGAGCTTCCTAAAATATACGAAGAAAGATTTGGAGAGGTATTAAATACTAGAGCAAAAGAAATATTAGAAAATGCACCAAGAGATACTAAGTTAAGTATAGACTACACGCCAAGTGGTGATCCTATTTTTTCTTTAACAAATGATAGAAATCTTAGTACTGAGGAAGGTAGATTATTTAAAGAAGCAGAGTCTCAAATATTTAAACTACAAAATGACTTTGCTAATCTTCAATTAGATTATTCTGCTACATTAAGTAATATGCAGCAAGAAGTTTCTGAGTTTTATGCTGCTAATCCTGTTGATGCTGATGTTTTTAAAGATTCTATGAAAGAATATGGACTAGGTAGTTTGTTTGCTAAAGATGTCAACGATGCTTTTGCTGGAATATTATTAGCCGCACCTACTTTAGTTAACTCTGATTGGGCTTTAGAAGCTCAAAAAAGATTAAATGCTAAAAATGATTACTTTGAAACAATGGGTAGCTATGATGATGGGGATTTTGGTACTTTCTTTTTTAGAACATTAGGCCAGCAATCGGGTAATATAACACTAGCTATAGCTACCGGAGGTATTGGCTCTGCTGCAGGACTATCTTCTGCTATGACAGCTAATGCTATTGGTGGTTTATTTGGTTTGTCATCAGGTACACAAACATACAGAGATCTTAAAACACAGCAACAAATAGTAGGAACAGCTGATAAACAAGCTAAAATTGCTCTAGACGCTTACGAAAATGGAGTTATAGATTTATATACTTATACTAATACTATGAGAGATATAAACAAAACTAAAGCTATGAGTGAAATAAGCGACGATCAAATAGTTAGCGCATCATTAGCTAATGGTATAATTGAAGGTACTGTAACTAGATTTTTAGGTACAGCACCAAACACAATAAAGCTTTTAAAAGATTTTAAAGCACCTACGTCGTTAACAAGTGTATCTAAAAATTTATACGCGAATAAATACGAAAAAATAGCTGACTTAATAGGTAAACCACTATTAATGCGTGGTTCAGGAGAACTTGCTGAAGAAGAATTAATATATGGTGGTCAACAGTTTATAACAGAGTTTGGTATACTTGATAGAGAATTAGATCTTAGTGCTTGGGATGATACCGCTATGTCTACCATAATAACACTAGGTGTTTCACAAAGCCCAGGTGTTGCTTATTCTGGTATGGTAAATTATAATGCTACAAAAGATTTTGAAAAGAAAATAAACAAACTTAGAGTTAACAACAATGAGCTTAGCACATTAATACAAGACTCTAAGTTAGACGCTAAACAGAAAAAATTATTACTTTCTGATATGGCTGAAAACTTAAAAGAACAAGGTTTAGAAGTTGACAGACTAGGCGTAGACATATTAGGTCGTAATTCTAACGATATAAAAAGATTAATAGGTACGGAGTTAATTAAATCACAGATTTTAGCTCAAGCAGGTGTTATGCCAGGTATGTCAGATGTAGATAAAGCTGAAGTTATAAAGTCTTATAAAGAATCTTTAACAAAAGAACAAGCTAAAGTATTTGAAACTCAATTAAATGTTTTAGACAAACAAACTAATGTTATAAAAAACAAACCAACAAGCTTAACTAAAGCTAAAGAAAGCTTAGGTAGCATATGGACTACTAACGATTCTTACTTGAGTAAAACAAACAAAGATGGTTATAATGAAAAATCTACAGAAGATAAGTTAGTAGCTGTTATAAACCAAGTAAGAGAGAGTGTAGGTAGGTCTAGTAAGAAAGCAGCAAAAGCAAATCCTGATATTGTTGCTATGGTTGAAAGCGAAACAATAAACGATAAACCTTTAAATAAAAAACAAAAGGAAATAAGATATCGTGAGCTTGGAGATTTGATGGCTTTGAATCAATCAAGAGCTATATCTGTTGCAGAAGGTGTTAATGCTAAAGCCGCAGACATATTTGCAGACATAGATAATGTAAATATAGTAGAATACAAAACCGCAGAAGAACTAGAAACTGCTTTACTTGCTAATGGCGTAGAGGTTAATACTCCAGAGTATAACGAAGCTATTAAAAAGTTTAACAATGGTCAAACATATGGAGCTGTTATGGGTAACACTATAATAACTCAAAATGCTGAGCAAGCTAAAAAAGATCTTGAAAATGGTGAAATAAGAGCTGGAACTGTTATAATACATGAATTTGCTCATATTGTAGATGATGCCCGTATAAAGCCAGAGAATAGAAAAATATATGCTGAAAATTTAGCTGCAGCAGCTGCTAACACCGATAATCAAGCTATAAAAGCTGTGGATAGATCAGTTAGAAACATGCTTGATAATTTATACTCTAAAGACAATTTAACTTTTGAAAACAGTGATAAGTATAGAGATGAGTATACTAAATACATGCAGGAAAGTTTATACGCTTTTGAAGATGAGGTTCAAATAGAAAAAGAAGATAGTTTTATAACTAGAGTATTTAATAGTACTGATCCTAACAAACTTAATACACCTGAAAAAGCTTTAGATTATTTAGCCGCAAACAACGCTGCGTTTAGATCTGGCAAGATAAGTAAGAAAACTAAAAAAGCTTTAAAAGATTTTAAAGGAAAAGAAACTAAGTTATCAGATAAATCTAGTGTTAATAAGTTAGCTATAGAATTTAAAAATAACCCTAAAGACTTTAAAGCTGACAAAGCTAAGTTTACTAATTTCTTTATACAAGCCCAGTCTGTAGCTATAGATGCTATGGGTTACAATGTAGCTAAGGGAGATATACTTGCAAGTGACGCAGCACAATTTGTTGCTACTGAAATTGAAAGCGTAATTAATACTTTTGATCCTAGTAAAGGAGCTTTTACAACACATGTTGTTAATAGTTTTAAAAACAGAAGAGCAAATAAGTTTTATAAACAAGAGTTTGCACCTAAAGATATAAAGAAAACTAGAATAGGTACCGGTTTTGACATAGTAGACCAAAGCTCTACTGAAACTCTAAGCGAAAGACAAGCTAGAGAAGATAAAGAAACAACATCTAAAGTAGATCCTAGAAAATTTAAGATTGTTGCTTCTGATATAAAAAACATGGAGAGTATGGTTGATGTTAAACCTAGCGATGTTGCTCCATTTAAATTAGACTTTAAAGAAATAAGTAGTAGATATGGTAGTAAACTAGCAGCTGCTATGTACAATATATCTAATGATAAAATATCTAAAAACTCTAACTTAACTTATGCTAAGAAAATAGTAAATGGTATACCAGAAAATTCAGAAGCTGGTAGAATACAAGATGACTTTAGAGATGCGCAAGAAGTTAAAAAGTTTTTAAAATCATTACCACCTACAAACGTTACATCTAAAGAGTCACAAGTTGGTCCACAGGGTGAAATGGTTCCGGTGTCAAAAGATACACAAGGTAGATCTATTGGTTTAAAAGGTAGAGTATTAGATTACTTTTATGCTGATAAAACAGGTGAAAGATCATCTGGTTTAACTAGCCAGCCATTTATAAGAAGATTAAAACCAGAATTTACAGGAGCTATATCTAGCGAAACTATAAAAAAGTTACAAGAAGACATGGGTATAACGCCTATGGGTCAGCTCAATAACTACAATAGAAATATAGGTACTTTCTTAAATGGTATAGCTAAGTTAAAAGGTTCTATAATAGCTAACACAATAGCAAGAGATAAAGTTTCAAAGTTTACAGAAAGATCATCTAGGTCACCTAAACAGATACAAGCTGATATGGGCGCTGGTAGATCTGAAGTTCAGTTTAGTGAAAAAGTAAAAAGCATATTATCTAATCCAACTTTTAAACTAGAGACAAGAGGTATTGATGGTTTATTAAAAGCTTATAATATAGACGGTACTTTTAAATTTAAAACTAGAGATGATGTAGATAAATACATTGCTGAAGTTAAAAAGAATTTACTACCTTTAATGCCAAAAGATTTTTGGTTTGGAAAACCTAATAAAAAAGGAAACTATGGAACTGTATTTACACCAAGTTCTAAAGTTTTAGGAACCACAGATGTTAGTAAAGCTCTATATAAAGAATACTATGTAGATCAAATGAAAAAATTAGCTTTAGACACTAACCAAAAATACGGAGCGCCTATAAAAGGTGTTAGTGATTTTTCAGTTTCTGGATACGATACGTTGTTTAAAACTAAAGCTATAATAAAAGCTAAAATAAAGTCAGGTGATATAGATGCTTTTAATAAAAAAGTAAGTAAAATCCATCAAGCTATGTGGTATAGATTTAATGAAGCTATACGATCTAATAAGGAAAACGCTAGAGTAATAGGTAATTATCTAAAAATAACTGGAAGCGACACTGGTCATTGGCATAAGCTAGGTGCTCAGTTCGTAGGTTACTCTAATGAAATAACAGGCAGTAGATTTGAATACGAGCATGCTATGCCTGCTACGTCTGCTTACTTGTATTTGCTAGATGTAGCGTTGTCTAAAAGTGCATTTGAAAGCGCTTATGATTTTATTATAGACAACTACAAGCTTATATCCTTAGATAAAGCTATGGACAAAAAACTTATAGCTGTAGGTCTTCGTAGCGAAATGCCTGTTAATTGGAACTTATTAGAAAACAATTGGTATGATAGGTATTTTAGTAAACTAGTAGCAACGCAAGACGGTGGTATAGATCCAAGAGGATTAATAAGTATTGACGGAACTAATTTCCAAGAAAAATATAATATAAATGCCGATGGTAGTTCTTATATAAGAGGAACTTTTAAGCCAGAGGCTAAATCACAAATTGAAAAAGATAACATAGCTGATAAAGCTATGAGAAATGCTAGAAGCCCTAAGTATTCTGAGAAAATTAAAAAAGCTAGAGTATTTGATTTTGACGATACATTAGCTAAATCTAATAGCAAAGTACTTGTTGAAACATTGGATGGTAATACATTTAAAATAAACGCAACAGAGTTTGCACGAAGAGCGGCAGAGCTAGAACAACAGGGTGCTAAATTTGATTTTACTGAATTTGAAAAAGTTATTGATGGTAAAAAAGGACCTTTGTTTGAAGTAGCTAAAAAAATACAAGATGCTAGAGGTTCAGAAGATATATTTGTTTTAACAGCTAGGCCTCAAAACGCAGATAAAGCTATAAAAAACTTTTTATCTAGTTTAGGTTTAAACATACCTTTATCTAATATAACTGGTTTATCAGACGGAAAACCTCAAGCAAAAGCAGACTGGATGCTTGGAAAATTTGCAGAAGGTTATAACGATTTTTACTTTACAGATGATGCAATGAAAAATGTTAAAGCTGTTAAAGATGTTTTAAGCGTTCTTGATGTTAAATCTAAAGTACAGCAAGCTAGAATAAAGTTTAGCGAAAAACTTAGTGATGAGTTTAACGCTATGATAGAAAGAAACAAAGGTGTTCCTGCTAAAGCTACTTTTTCAGACGCATTAGCTAGAAGAAGAGGCCAAAAACAAAAAAGATTTTCATTTTTTGTACCACCTTCAGCTGATGACTTTAGAGGTTTAACAATGTACACTTTTGCTGGTAAAGGCAAACAAGGTGAAATGGATCAAGAGTTCTTTGACAAAGCCTTAATAAAACCTTACATGAGAGGTATTGGTGCTGTAGAGCAAGCTAAACAAAGAATAACAAACGATTATAGAGCTTTAGTTAAGAAATATCCTAAAATAAAAAGAAAACTAAGAAAAAAGTTTGAAGAAACTAAATACACTACAGATGAAGCTATTAGAATATTTTTATGGGATAGAGCAGGTTTTGTTATACCAGGTTTATCTAAGACTGATCAAGCTAAAGTAGTTAAATTAGTTTCTAATGATACAGATTTAGTTCAATTTGCAGATGGTGTTGAGTTAATAACTAGATTAGATAAATTTGTAGAACCTACAGATTTCTGGGATGCTAGCACAATAATAGGTGATTTAAGCAGAGTAGGTAGAGATATTAATAGAAAAGAATATTTAGCTGAGTTTATAGAAAACGTAGATATAATATTTTCACCTGAAAACTTAAATAAAGTACAAGCTTTATATGGGTTTAGAATAAGAGAATCGCTAGAGAACTCTATAAAAAGAATGAAGAGTGGTAGTAATAAAGCTACAGGGGGTGGAAGATTAGTAGAATCTTGGAATAATTGGGTTAACAACTCTGTTGGTGCAATTATGTTCTTTAACAGAAGATCAGCACTATTACAGTTAATGTCTTCAGCTAACTTTATTAATTGGTCAGACAATAACCCAGCACAAGCAGCTTTAGCTTTAGCAAATCAACCTCAGTATTGGAAAGATGTTATAATGTTATTTAATTCACCTAAACTAAAACAAAGAAGATCTGGTTTAGAGGGTGATATACAAGAAGCTGAAATAGCACAAGCATCTAGAAAAGGTGGTATGACAGGTGTTATATCTTACTTGTTAAAAATAGGTTTTACACCTACACAAATAGCAGATAGTATAGCTATATCAACAGGTGGTGCAACTTTTTATAGAAACAGAGTTAATACTTACAAGAAAGATGGCTTTGAAACAGCTGATGCAGAAGCTAAAGCTTTTGAGGATTTTAGTGCTATATCTGATGAAACACAGCAATCAGCAGATCCAATGCTTATATCAGGCCAACAAGCTAGTGTATTAGGTAGATTAGTTTTAGCTTTCCAAAACACACCTATGCAATATACTAGGTTAATTAAAAAAGCTGGTCAAGATCTTATAAACGGAAGAGGTAGTAAAAAGCAGAATATATCTAAAATACTATACTATGGAGCTATACAAAACTTTATATTCAACGCTTTACAAAACGCATTGTTTGCTTTAATACCAGGGTTTGATGACGAAGATGAAGATTTTGCAACAGATAAAGAAAAAGAAAAATACGACGAAAAGAAAATTAGAGGTGAAGAAAATAAAATAGCTAGAATAGCTAATGGTATGGTTGATTCAATTGTTCGTGGTTCTGGTTTAGCAGGTGCGGTAGCTGTTACTGTTAAAAACACTATAAGAGAGTTTATAGAATACCAAGAAAAACCTGTGTTCTCTAGAGAAAAAGGAGATATCGTTTTAGCTGCACTTCAAATATCACCGCCAATAGGTTCTAAAGCTAGAAAAATAAATGCTGCATTACAAACTTTACAATATGAAAAAGATGTAATTGATGAAAGAGGCTTTGATGTTACAATAGATGGTAAGTTTCAACTTAGTCCTACGTACAACATGATAGGTTCATTATCAGCTGCAACACTTAATTTACCTTTAGATAGAGCTGTAGATGAAGTTAATTCTATAACAGAAGCTTTAGATACTAGAAACACACAATGGCAAAGAATAGCTCTTGCTTTAGGTTGGAGATCATGGGATACAGGTGTTAAAATTGAAGAACATGATTTAATAAAAACAAAAGCTAAAGAAGCTAGAAAAATAGCTGGTAAAGAAAAAGCTAAAGAAACTAGAAAAATAAACAAGCAAAAAACAAAAGAGTATAAAGCTTACAGATTATTAGTTTTAGAATCGGTTCCAGATAATGTTCTTGAAATGATTTATTCAGAAGAAAGAAAAACAGGTAAACCATACCCTGCTTTTAAACTTCAAAAAATATATGATAAATATTCAGATTTAAAATAATGAAAAATTCAACTTACGAAAAACAAAACAGAGCAATGCGTTCAGAGTATAAGTCTGAAACAGGCAAGACGTTAGGTAAAAGACTAACTAAAGGTAAAAACAAACGTAGAGTATCTTTCGCGTGTAGATTTGCAGGCATGGCTGGAGCTATGAAAGACGCTAAAGGTAAACCAACTAAAAAAGCAATAGCTTTAAAAAAATGGGGTTTTGGAAGTGTAGCTGCTGCTAAAAGTTTTTGCAACGCTAACAAAGAGAAGAAATGAGAGATATAAATAAAATTATTGTTCATTGCTCTGCAACGCAAGAAGGTAAAGAGATAGATGCTGCGGAAATAAATCTTTGGCATTTAAAAAGAGGTTGGAGCGGTATAGGTTATCACTACGTAGTATTATTAGATGGTACTATAGAGTATGGCCGTAGCATATACAAACAAGGCGCTCATGTTAAGGGTGAAAACAAAGGTTCTATAGGAATTTGTTATATTGGAGGCGTTGAATCAGAACGTGGTTCTAATGGCAAATGGATTGCTAAAGATACTAGAACACCAGAACAAAAAGAAAGCTTATTATTATTGCTTAAAACATTAAAAAAGATGCATAAAAATGCTACAATACATGGCCACAACGAGTTCGCGGCTAAGAGTTGTCCGTGCTTTGATGCTAACAAGGAATATTGTAACATATAAAAAAAATAAAATGGACTTTCAACAAATAAAACTTTACGTTATAAATGCTTCTACTTTAGGAGTAACTACTTTCACTAACATCGAAATGGGTTTAAAATTAATATTATTACTAGTAACAATAGGATACACTATAGATAAATGGATAAAACTAAAAAAAGATAAGAAAAAATGATAGAAAAACTAATTAAAGGAGCTGCTAAAAAGAAAACAAGTTGCTGGACAGGTTACAGTAATATTGTAAATGGAAAACCTACATATAAAAAGAAGGGCAAAAGAATGGTGCCTGATTGTAAACCAATTAAAAAGAAAAAATAATGGGAAAGTTAATTATTAAAATAGGTGAAAAAATAGTGTCTGTTGAAAATTTTTTAAAAAATAAATGGAACTTATTTATTAGTAATTTAATGTTTAAATAAAAAGGAACAAGATAAAATAGGCGTACCATACCTAAAGTTCCTGTAACCAAGAAGGGCCCTCATTACGAGAGCCCTTTTTTGATTTAACTAACTAACTAACCATCACAAGACAAACAATCTTCATTCATTGCTTGTTGTGCGATATCTCCACGTAAGACAGATTCTGTCCTCGTATAATATAAGGTTTTAACACCTTTTTTCCACGCTTCAAAATGTACTTTATTAAGCCATTTAGGCGTTGCTTCACTAGGGAAAGCTAAGTTCAAACTTACCGACTGGTCAACGTACTCTTGTCTAAGTCCAGCTTGATTAACTAACTCTAGCTGATTTATTTCTTTAAAAGTTTTAAAAACTTCCTTAGCAGATATACCGTGTCCCACTTTAATATCTTCAAGCTCAGGTATGTCTTGAACAGAACCTCCATCAGCAAGAATTTTATCCCATATTTCATTTGTATTTATTTTATGTTTTCTTAATAATTTTAATAGCGTAGGGTTTTTACGTATAAAAGTACCTTTAGCAGACTGCTCTGTAAATACATTTGCGGCCCAAGGTTCTATACCCGCTGAAACATTCCCACTAAGCTTACTGTTAGAAACAGTGGGAGCAACAGCACGTAAATGAGTATTACGCATGCCAGTTCCAACACACCATAAAGGTTCTCCGTAAGTCTCTGCAAGTGCCATACTAGCCCTTTCGCTTTCAATTTTAATTTGACTAAATACTTTCCTAGTTTCAAACTGAGATAGTAAACCTTCGAATGGTAGTCCTTTTTCTTGTAAGTATGTGTGCCAGCCCAAAACTCCCAAGCCAAGCGCTCTTCCTTTCGTAGCTGACCTAACCGCATTTTCAAAGCCTCGTAAGCCTTTAGCTCGTTGTATAAACTCTTCCATGACTCCATCAAGGAACCATATACTGTCATAAATAAGGTTAGTACCTTTCCATTCTTCATACTTTGCTAAATTTAATGATGATAAACAACAAACAAAACTATGATTCTCATCGGTATGTAGTGTTATTTCTGAACATATATTAGTCATATGCACTTTTAAGCCATTTTCTTTATAAGCTTTAGGGTTCTTCTTGTTAACATTCCCTTTAAACATAATGTACGGTTCTCCAGTTGCTTTTCGCTTTCTAAGAAGTTTACTCCATCTAGCTCTAGCAACCGTATCTCCTTGTTCAAGTTTACGCATAAACTTATCGCCAACAACTGCGCACTGATGTAAGTTAAGCGACTGTCTGTTAATGTCTCCTTTAGGTTCTCTAATTTCAAGCCACTCCTCAAAATCTCCGTGCTCAATGTTGATGTTAACTGATGCAGCTCCTCTTCTAACTGATCCTTGATTAGTGGCAAGTATTGTTGAATCGTATATTTTACAAAAAGGGACGACTCCGTCTGATGTTCCATTTCCTGTTATTCTAGCGCCGGCGGGTCTTATTTGATTAATTCCGACACCAACTCCACCGCCGTGCTTAGCGAGTAGCATCATCTCTAAATTTTTACTTCCTATATCTTGTATACTATCAGCCACATCAATACCGAAACAGCTAATAGGCAAACCGCGATCAGTACCTGTATTAGATAGTACTGGGCTAGCGAGACAAAGCCAACCATTCCATATGTACTCGAAGAAAGTTTCTGCCATTTCTGGTTTATATAATCTACGAGCAACCGTTTTAGCGACTCTTTTGTATGCTTCACGAGGCGTTTCTCCGTCAAATAGATATCCCCCGGATATAGTCTTCTTGTATACGTCTGTATTACCCCACGCAGGGTAATCTTCTCCTTTAATCCATTCATTATTCCACATATTTATCCTATAAAGTGTTTTGTCCAAGCAACTAAACCGTTTAAGTTTAGTATAACTAAGTTCCATTGTTTTCTTGATGATGTCTGTATCATGACGCATATAAATCCTATTATAAATAATCTAGGATCTAACGTCCATTGTCCTGCTATCAAAAAAGCTGCGCCAAAGTATCCTATACGTGACGCAAACTTTTGATATGATGTAAGCTTATTTGTATAAGCTAATATCTTTAATAATTTTCTATTCATTACCAAATATCTTCATAATCTTCGTTTTCACCTGCTTTACTGTAGTCAGTTGGCCTAATCGCGAAGAAATCAGTATGAGTGACCCCGCCGGTAAGATGATAGAACCAATCAAGATTAGACGCTGCTTCAGTGTCATACGAGAAATACGATCCCAAATCGATATAACCGAGTTCTGCAAGTTTTTCATTTGTTCTTTTTCTTATAAATTGTTTTAAGTCATTTGCTTTAATGCCTTCAATGTCACCCATTTCAAACATTTTATCAATATAACTTTCTTCTAGTTTAATCATAGTTGATGCTGCTTCTGTAACATTATGTCTGCAAGCTTCTAGTAACGTATCGTCTTCTTGACACATTTGTCTAAACAGTTGACAACCCATTTTACTATGCAATGATTCATCTCTTACAGACCATTTCATTTGCTGCCCAATTCCTTTGAGTAAATTACGTAGTTGAAAACTATATAACACAGCGAAAGCACTATATAAACTAACACCCTCTGCGAAGGCGGAAAATATAGCCAAGCTTGTACCGATGCCGACACTGCTAGTCCCGTCATAAGCAACCAAATTATCAAAACGTCTAGCCGTTGCAGGTTCGTGTAAAAATGCTTCATAATCTTCTAGTTTTAAAGTTTCGTTTAAATAACTATAAGCCACAGCGTGTACTGTTTCTTGTGAGCCAAACATCATGGCCATCTGTCTTATTTCGTGTTTAGGAAACCACGATACGACCTTCTGGGTCCAATAGTCTGAAACAGCGCATTCGGTCTGCGCGAATCCAAGAAGTATGTTCCCAACGAGGTTTTTTTCTTTTTTGTCAAGTTTTTCATTCCAATCTTTTATATCGCTCTGCATTGAGATTTCAGTATGTAACCAAAATGCTTGAGCTTGTTTTAACCAGCCTTCTGTGTAATATTCAGGATAATCAAATGGTTTGTACGCTACGCGCTCATCAAACAATCCCATTACTTAAATATCTCTAAAGCTATGTCTATTAAAGGCAAATACAATACGTGAGTTGTTTGTTCGTCTTCCTCATAGGTTCTTATTCCAAGTAATAAACCTGGATAAGTACCCACTGAAAGGCTCCAGTTTTTTTTAGTTTTTTCCATATACTTTAATATTATATTTATCTTGTTGTTCTACTAATTCTTTAAATTTAATTTTTCCTCTTATATTCCAACTCCATTTACACCATTTATCTATCTGACGTTCCGCATACATTTTTCTAGCTAATCGTTTAGCTTGTCTAGGATTAATCTTACTGTCTCGTCGCATTCTTTTTGATTTTGTGGTTTGTATAATGTAAAAGGATCTAGTCTTTGATTTGCTATAAGTTTTTTAAACATTTTCCATCTTAAAGGAAAAGACTCATTGGCTCTACCTTTTGTTTCAATTATAAAATTTTTACCTATAAAATCAGGTGTATATTTTATATTTAAAATCCTTTTGTTACCTCTATTTTTATAATCTCCTTTACCATTACCACATCTTTCATATGATGCAAAAGGAAAATCAAAAGGTTCCTGTAATTCAAATGTTTTACCTTCGTATAAAGCTTTTATTTTAGCTTTTTTTAAAGCCATATACATATAACGTTCTAAACCAGAAGCGAAGTTGATCCCATCATATGAGATCTTCTTCGATTGTACTGGTCCTTTTTTTCTTTTATAAGATTTCTTCCTCATTTATTTCTATATTATAAAGCCCTGTTTCAAGACTTTCAGATCTTTTAAGCATAACCTCTTCAACCTCATCTTGCAAACATCTTCTAGCTGCTTCTATATAAAGTAAAGCATCCATTAATTCTTCTTGCACATCAATTAAAAAACGATCTAGGTTTTTTTCTTGACCTTCAATTTCTTGCATCATGGTAGCGCCATACTTTTTTTGACCTATTAAACTACGTTCGTCCATCTTCCTTAGTACTTGTTGTACTATCTTGTCTTCTGTTTTAATCTGCATCTTTTACAAATGTTCCGTTAATCATTTTACCTGTTCTTGCTGCTATAACTTTGTAAGCTTCATCAATACAATATTCTATATCGTATCCTTGTAGATGAGCTAAGTTTGTAAGTACTACAACCATATCACCTATTGCGTCTACAATCTCTGGTTGATCATTTTTAAGTAATGCTTTAGCTAGCTCACCAGCTTCTTCTTGTAACTTTACAAATTGAGTATGTGAATTACCTTCACTGTATAAGCCTCTTGTTGCTGCCCAATCTCTAATAAGATCAAATCTTTCATCTGTCTTTGAAACTGTACCTGCTTCGTTATTAGCCATCATAACTAATATATCTATATCTGCTGAATCTTTAGGATTAAAAAATGCTTCATAAAAAGCTTTATTATAAATGTAAGATCTATCGTTGTTAAACATAGATGTTTTAACATTTTGCATTATCCAAGGTATATTTTTTGTTGTTAACTCAAATGTACCAAACTGTGGATGCTTCCACTTTAAACCTACGTTATCCATTAATCTGCCTTTTAATTTGTTTACAGGTAGAGGAAACGTTGTTGTTTGTTCTGTTATATTTATTTTCATTTTATTAAATAGTTTTTTATAAGGTTTTATATCTACTTTATAGCCGTAAGACTTTTGAAGTTCTATTTCACGGTCTGATATATAATTTACATCGTCTGACTGTTCAAGAACTTCATACTCACCCTCCTTATAGCCTTGCATAAGGGTTACTCTGTTATTAAGATTACGTGTAACACCAATCTTTTTACCTGGTATGTGGTATATATAATACATATTTTATTTTAAAGTTTATTGTTATACAAATGCATGTTGTGTGCATGATGGTAATACCATCCGACGTCCATAGACAGTCTGTCTGCAATCATTTTTTGTAATGATGAAAATTGATACTGATCATTACAGAAACCGTACCAGATGTCATTAGAACGCATATAAACAGACATACATAATTTATTATTAATTATTGTAAATTGTACAGCATATGTACACGGAGTATCTTTACTATATTTATCATACTCTTTACAATCATATATACTTATAGCCGCGTGTCTAGTATCAGGATTATCTTTTAACTTAGCTATGACATAATCAATTTGATTATTACGTTGCCATTGATAACCGTAGTTACTATTAACATTACCATCACTATCAGCCATACGTTCCCATATTGGTGGTATCTTACCATATAGTTGACCTAGCTTAATTATGTTAGGGTCACCTGACAAATACCATTGCCATTCAGCTTCAGCATATTCAAGACTCCATTTACGTTCTCTATTTTTAATATGATTGTCTAATGGATCTTCTATAGTAAAGCCTACGTTGAATAATGCTTTAGTATCACCGAAGTCTATGCCTTCAACTCGTAGTTCATGTAATATACAGTTGAACGCTTCGTTTGCATGTAAAAATTTAGTTCGCATATTTTTTATAATAATATTTATAATAGTTAAATATAGTCGGCCATATCTCTCTTGGATCAAAATATTTAGGCGACCTGTTTATTTTCTTGTTTATTTCTACATCTATATACCATGAAGTAAAGTTTTCTTTACAAAATGGAGATATATAAATGCCATTGTTAATACACCAACGATAAGCTTTAAACTCTTCAGGTGTATATTGATAACCAGTTGACTTCTTTTTTACTCCCATGGCATTGGTTCATCATTTATAGCTATAGGCTCATGAGGTATAAAACAACCTGACTTTGGCTCCCATTTAAAATGAGCTTCAGCACCGTTCTCACCAAGGTTTTGAAACTTAACTTTAAGAACTTTAGCTTTAACAGTCTTAGCTTCGTAATCTCTGTGAACTAATATACCGTGATAACTAGCATCGTACCATTCACCACCACCTTTAATATTGTACATTGTAGGTTCTTCAATCTTACCATCTTGTGTCTTATACATTTTAGTAGGGTGAGCTACAATAAATACTAGTACGTCATATTTTTTAGCAAATATTTCTATCTTAGTTAAATATTCCATAGTATATCTATTAACGTCTTCAGTCCTACAGTCTACGTCTCTAACCTTATTATAAGGATCGATAACTAAACATTTAATACCTTTACGTTTTACTAGCTCAGCACCTTTACGTAATACAGACTCTAATGTGTAACGTTCCATATCAATATGAAAGTAATTAGTATTGCAATGATCTGCAACTTGGTTCCATTTATCACCGTGTATATCAGCTGCTGTTGGCATACCCTCCCATGTTTTACGCATTAATTTATGTGCGTGTAAATATGTAGGTTGATTCTCTGGTGATGCAAAAGCTGTTTTCCAGCCATAGTTACGATTGTAACCTACAACCATTTGGTCAACAAAATCAGACTTACCACTACTAGGTATCCCAGTAACAGTAATAAACTGGCCGGTATATGTAGAAAAAATATCGTCAAAGTTTTGTAAGCCAATTTGATATCCTTTCTTAAAACCATTGCGAACAAAATCCGTAACCTCGTCCTCAATATCTTTAAATGTTGTAACGTTTTCAAGCGGCACGGGCCTTGCTCCGGTAATACGCTCTTGTAATTTTTCTTTGCCATATGTTATTAAGTATTCGTTAGCATCTTTACAGTCATCAAACGACGCTAGGTAACAAACTTCAGCTCCAAGCCTACGGACTAATTCTGATTGTAATGCTTGCCCTGCTTCATCTGAGTCAACTGCTAGTATTATTTTTTCTTTGTCTTCAAAGTAATCTATACAGTTATCAAGATAATCTAAGTTATTACTATTTAACGTAGCTCCATTAGGAACTGATATCGCGTTTTTAATACCAGCTTCATGTAAAGCTAATACATCCATTTCTCCTTCGGTTATAACACAAGTGTCATAGCCTACTATACTGTTTATATTATAAAATACTTTTTCAGCGCCTTTATATAGTTTAAAGTTTTTTCTACCGTCTCTATATTTAATGTTAATAAGCTGATCACCCATTATATAATTAAACTGAATTGTATTCTCAGGCTTGCCAGTTTGAGGCATATATTCAGAACCTTCTGTTACACATAAGTCATCTAAGGTTTTCTGTGATATACCTCTTGTTTTAAACCATTCATATACTTTAGATCCTAACTGTTCAGGATCTGCCACGTGTAACGCGTTGGGCCTAACGTATTCTTTTTCGCTAGCGCCCTTGCGTTGATATGTATGTAATTGAAATGATGTATCACAATTGTGACAAGTACCGAGACCCCGTTCCCAATCGTAAGACGCGCATTTTGCCTTTCGATTCTTGGGTTTTCTATCGTGAGAACACAAAGGGCATATACCCTGCTTTTTTCCCTCTTCAAGCTTATATTGATTGAAATCATCAATCAAGAATCCATTGATCTCTGTTGTCTGCATTTAATTTAATTTAATTTATTATTCCTCGTCCCTACAGTCTGGGCATATATCACAAAATAGATATTCATCTAGTGTCATGCCTTCTCCACATATTTCACACTCCATTAAAACGGTAGGTCATCAGCTGGAGCAGCCGCTTGAGCAACTTGCTGAGGCTGATCTTGTCTTGGTGCTGCAGCCACGTTGTCACCGTTAGTCCATACTACTTGTACGTTACCTAAATAAACCTTAGGTGTTTTAGTTTCTCTTTCTTCTTTAGACTGAGCTACAACTATAGGTCCTTGGTTTCCGAACTGATCAGGCTCGTCGTTTACTGTAATTGTTATAGGTAGGTATTTACCTTTTTTACCTTCTATGATCTTTGTTTTATCAATGTTATTTAAATTGATACTTGCTTTAATAATACTTGCCATAATTATAATGTTTTGTTAATAAAATATTGAGATGGATCAAAGCCTTCAGACTTGTAAAATAATTCATAAGCCTGTACCGCTCTTTCAACTTTGTCTCTACCTCTTTCATAAAAATCTGTTGAGCAGTCAAAAATACCTATTTGACCTGTATTTTTGTCTATAGCTATAAATATCATTTCATAGCCAAATAGTTTACTATAAATATAAGCTTGACTGTCATAATTGTACTTAGAAGCTGACCATTTAAACTTCTGAAGATCTGCTGTCGTTTTTAAATCGATAATCAGTTTTTCATCATGGTTTACAATATCAGCTTTACCTTTCCATTTATGTCCTTCTAGCTCTGTAATGCCTGGTCTTTCATATTCTACATTACCAAGTCTAATCAGTTCTTCACATACTTTATTAGACATCATTTTGTCTGTTAATTTTTCTATGTTATCAACCTCATGTTGTAGTAAGCATAATTCTCCTCCGGACATCTCCTTATAAGCCTTAGTATTTCTAGTTGTTGCTTCTATTATCTTAAACTTTTTAAGCTTGTCTGGCTCAAGTATAGCTGTATGAAAATATCCGCCTACTAAAAATGCTGGTCTAGCCTCTGAAGCTTTACCAAGGTTTAAAGGGTTTGTAAGTAAAGTAGAGATATCAGAATTACTAAGGTACTTTTTACCAAAATCACCGTAGTAGTGTTCATCTGATTCTAACTTTTTTAATACATCTTCTTTTTTCATTATAGTGTTGTTAATTGTTGTTCTACCTCTTGTGATAGACTATATTTGGCTTTAATAGCCGCTACTTTACCGCCTGCTTTTACATAATCCTTTGCTTTAGCAAATGCTGGATCTTTAGTTGAGGTTAAAGTTGGTTTGTTTGTTTTTGGTACAAATTTCTTTTTACCGTGATCATTTGTAGCGTCACTATCAGCTGTATCATCAATCAAGAATAAATTACCTAACGCATACTTTTTTGCATAAGAAGACGCTGAACCAAATTGCTGAGGTACGTTCATACCTTTTTGGTTTAAGTCAACACCTACAATAGCTGTAGCGCTTATACTGTTTTCACCATCACTTACGTTTGCAGTAGACTGCATCATAGGTAATGGATCAACACTGATAATTTCTTCATTGATCGTTACTGATACTCCTAACTCTAATAGAAAGGGTTTAGTTGCTTCTAGGATGTCTTCGGCTGATCTGAAGTTATACTTGCCGAAGGAGTTAAATCTACTTTTCTTCGATTTAAACTTTGTTTGGATTGTCGCTAATTTTTCGTTTATGTTCATTCGTTTGTTTTTAAAATTGCTTATTTATATAATTACATATTTAATTACTGTTTTACACAGGTAAACTAAAGATAATCAAGCACTTGCGAGTGATCTACATTATCTATTAATTTTTGTACAGCTTGCTTTTTTAGCTCAGATACACGTACATAATCACTAACACCTACTATGTTTAATTCTTTAGCTATTGCTTTTGCTGAATACTTATCACAGTCTAAACCGTAAGACATTCTTAACACTTCATATTCATTGTGAGTTAAATGCTTCTGCATAAGACTCTTTAAATACAAGTTCATTAACTGTATGTTATAAGGTTCTGACTTATCTGCTATTTGATACATCATATTTTCTTCATCATCATTTGTAACTTGTGCATCTATTGATAAAAATATACTATTGAAAAATATTTCTACCATCTTTTTATCTTTAGGATTTTTACGCATGTTATTAAGCTGATGCTCAGGTATTCTCATATCACCTCTATTTCTGTCTATTGCTCTACGTATAGCTCCTTTAATTCTTTTAGATAAAAAAGATTTTAATGTTTTTTCTATGTCTTCTGATTCACCTAACATATTCCAATCTATTTTATCAACAGCTTTTGTTAATCCTGAACAACCTTCTTGTATTATATCGTTTATACTCATAACACCTGAAGCTTGCTGTGTTGTTGAAAACTTACGGCCTAGGTTTTCTACCAAAGGCATAAATTTTATTATAAGTTCTTTTCGTGTATATTTATCATAAGGTTTATCATCGGGCATAGACTTCTTAACATCTTCCTTATATCTTATATAGTTTTGTACGTTATATTTCTTCATTTAATATTTGTTTTTCATTTCTTAAAATATTGTTTAAATTACGTTGTACAGTTCTTGTAGAACAATTTAATAGCCCTGCAACTCTACCCCATGTTATATTTTTACCTGTTTCGTTTAAATCTAACATGCATTGATATATGTTTTCTTCATCAACTCTACTAGATCTACCTATTAGCTTACCTACGATACTCATTTTCTCACTAGGTGTTAAACCGCTATAGTCTTTAAATATTATTTTACGTTTCTTATTTACAGGAGGTTCACCACCTATAACAAATACATCATCTATCATCTGTTGTAATTTTTTATCACTAATAAAAAACGTAACAAATCCATTGTTTTTATCTGCTATAAATTCATATACATGTGAAGGTAGTAAACCATTGTCCTGATTTAAATAATATAATACTAAGAAATGCCACTTTAAAGATCTATAAGTTGTGATCTTTGCTTTACTTCGAAACAAGTGATAACATTCGTATGTACCATTTTCATAGTACTTATACAAAGCGGTTTCTTCAGTTGGTTTATCGTTAATAGGATCTTGTCGATACCTTATTTTACGATCATTCAACCATTTCATGTTTCTATCTTGTGACATTAGCCTCTTACTTTATTATCTTTACGGGCTTTTGTCACCCTTGGTTTTCTAAAATTTTTAATTTTATCTTGTATACCAAATAAATTGGTACTAATTAAATGTATTGCTTGTTTTCTACTCATTTATAATTGTTATTTTAACGTTATTCCATTTGCCTCCTTTTACGTCTTTATTCACAAGGAAGTCTATTCTTTTTTTCCATCTTTTATTCATACGGTCTTCAACAGTCCATTCACCACTCAACTGTCCTGCTCCTTCAACACAAACTTTAGTTCCAAACACAAACCCGTGTTTTTCTAGATCCCTAGATACCGCTATCCAGCGATGTCCTTGAGGATTAGCTTCATTAATTGTTTTTAATGATGCTGTAGTTAAATAATCTGCGTTTGTTTGAGCAGGATCAGCATGGTATATGGTTGCTACTACCGTCATGTATAGCATAAATAATTTCATGTGGTCTAAATTTAAATTCTTCGTTTTTATTAGCTACTGTATACTTATCTTGTTCATAATAATTCCAATAAGCTGTTACGCTACAATCTGGAACTTTGTGATGGTCTGGCATACATTGAGGAGGTTCTGTAAAAGTACTGTCCGGTATTGCTGGTGGTAATTGTTTTAAAACGTTTTTGCATTTAATAATTGTTAAGTGTGTTTTGTTATATCTTTTAGTATATTCCTTACCTAGTGCAATCATGTGATCGTATAACCACATGTATTGACTAGAGTTTTGCCTACACCATATGGTAGACGGATGATTGTAATGTGCTTTTTTATAAGGTACATTATCTCCGTTACCATAATGATGATGAGCTGTACAGAGCATTTGAGCTGATTCTAGTATCATTTTAACTTTATGTTTATCATAGAAATAGCTTGCAGCTTTTGCAGGATCTTTATGTAAATAAAATATATTCATTAGTATCTTCGTTTGCTTGTTCTGTTATAATGTGCATCTAATAATAAGTGTACTACCTCTTCGCTTATCATATTGTCATTGTATAGTTGGTATATTAACTTACTCATAATTACGTATAGCTTTAAATTGTGGATGTCTGTAACTACCTGCTGGAGTACGTTCGAAATATGTAAACGTAGCTGTTTTGCCTATATAGTCATGAATATTATTTAGTATATTGGTTAACATACTATAGTCATAGCCCTTACCTGGAGGACAACCGAACTCTATGCCTTCATCATCAATCATTAAGAACTTACCTAACGTGCCTGTACGCTTACCTTTACCTGGCACATAGCCTACAATAGTAGCCTCTGTGTCATGAAAGTCTTTGAACTTTTGTAAATTGTAAGAACGCTTACGTTGATAAGGCTCATCTAGACGTAGTATAGAACCTTCGTAACCATCTTTTAAATTGGTTTCATGTAATTCTTTAGCGCCTTTGTAAGAATATACGAGCTTAGTAGGTACGTATTTTACACAATAAGAATAAAAATCACTACAAACAAGGTTGTTCATACGTGAGCTGTAGTTTTCTTGTGTATTAGCATAGTCGTAGCAATGAAATTGTACTAGTTTAGCAGCCTCAGATCTGTCTAGATCAGTTGGTTTAGTTTTTCTGACTAATGATATAATCTTATTGAAATCGTCTCTTAGATCATGATTATACAATTCACCGTCTAGTATCATGTCTGGATTTAAGTCAAATGAAGGTTTTAAATCTTCTAGTATGTGAGCTATATTTAGCCACGGTTTACCTGTACGAGAGTATGCATATACTTCACCTTTGTCATTTAACTGAATTATACAGCGAACGCCGTCTAATTTTGGTTGCATAAATACTTTCTCGGACCAGTCGATTGGTTTTTTGTCGACTTTGTATGCGAGCATTGGTTTTATCATATTATTTAAATTTATTTAGTTTATTTTCTATTACTGCTATTCTGTTTTTAATTCTTTCACACTGACTATAGTTTTCTTTTTTTAGATTATAATCTAATTCTGTCATAGCTTGTGCTAATTGAGTTAATAATAACTGTTCTTCTGTTTCTTCATCTTCTAAAGATACTAATTCACTTTGAATTATACCTTCTAGCACTAATTCAGAAACTTTTTGTGCTATTTTGTTAATTTCATCATCTGTCATATATATATTATCTAATTTTATCTGTATTTTGTTTGTAAAAATTCCAATCAGTGTAATCCATGTTGTTATCATACTTTTCTATAACTTTATCTACAGGTAAAACAAAAACGTTTACTTGTTTATAATTGTTATAGCAACTTATCCATACATCAGGCTTACCTGTCCATAGTATATAAGTGTAATGATGATCAATACTTTTTACACTAGGATATAAATATTGACTATTGTAATGAAAATCTTTAACTAAGTGTGATGCTATTCGTGATCCATCACCAAAGTTAGTAAATCCTTGATCTTGCTGCATATGCTTTACCCAATTAGCTAACTGTACACCCTGCCATTGAGGGTAACCGTCGTGATGTAAATACATATTTACATAGCTTTTGTCACGTAATAAAGCTGGTTCGCATGCAAAACCTAGTTCGTTGTGTTCAGCATCTGACCTGTCTACAACCATTGTTAAGTTTCTTGTACTCATTGTTTATTATTTAATATTAGGTGCGCAGGGAGGATTCGAACCTCCGACCTCGAGTTTATGAGACTCGCGAGCTAACCATCTGCTCTACCGCGCAATTACTTATAATTTTTGTTCTACGTAACCTTCGTCAATAAGAACGTCTATTATTTCTTGTTCTTGTATCTCACAAATACTTTGATATATTTCACTAAACATATCGCTTAGCCAATATTCATCTGTGAAATCACTAGCTACGTATATTTCTTCGCAACTACCATCTCTTATAGCACTTTCTAATTCTGTTGATAAACCACCGTCATAGTAGTGCACATGTTCGTTTACACATATGTTTCTATCGTCATATGTAGCTATAAAAACTTCATAACCATCTGCTGTTGTTTCAGGATATACATAGTAATCTGCATTACTAGTATAATCATCGTGCATAATAACGTCATAGTATTTTAATACTGTTGATTTTATAAAATCTTCATCGCTTATTCTATCGTCGTCTGACGTAGGAAAGCCTAGTTTTATCATTTTTGATTCAACTATCTCGTCTGTAATAATTTTTTTACTCATTTAATTCTATTAATTTTGCAATATGACTCCATACTTGCAGTTCTACTTTAGTGCCTCTGTATACACTCCTTAATTCTTCTATAGTTATACCACCTGTGAGTCCGTTTTTTAAGTCGTCTTTAAGCTTATCAATCTCAATTTTAAGCATTGTGATTTTAGCAAAAGCTTTTCTTGACGCTCTTTGTGATATTTCGTAGTTTGAAACTCTCATTACTTTACGATTTTGTTACCATACATAAAGCTTAAATTGTCTAGTTTCCAAGAATCTAGATCACCATATGTCAATAGATCTCTAACCTCGTCAATTGTTAGTTCTGACCACATTAACTTTGACATTAACGTGTACTTTAATCTTTTAGCTGAGCTGTATTTTCTTGCGCTAGCTTGTAAACTTGTTTTAACGTCGGGCAATAGATTGTCGTAGACGGTTTTCATTTTTGTCATATTTATTATTATTTAGTTATATTATCAAAATACATTTGTATTTAGTTTGTAATAAGTTACCGGCTGTCACTACGACTGGCTTTGTACAATTGATACCTCGAAGAAGCCGAGACGTCGATTTACTGTTAGGCCGGTATTATATTAAGAGAGATGTGCCCACGAAGTACTTCGCTTACGTAAATCCGCCGTGTTTGTTTGGACAAGTATATCTCTGCATATCTGCCATCTCTCTGTTAGTGGAAGTGGGCGGAATCGAACCGCCGTTTAAGTTAGTGTGACTTTCGCCTCCTATTTCTTAGCTTACCTTATCACTCCCTTTTCGAGGCACCAGTCGCGGACCGGTACTAACTAGTATTATGCTTTATCCGCGCTTTTGACCAGTATGCCGCCGCCTCGATTGCTAGCTATTCA
>Ga0208792_1000029_pt1 | contig 61112 bp, 93 predicted proteins | sample 14_taG_FD_184087 | JGI IMG/M metagenome (GOLD analysis project Ga0208792, IMG submission 184087) | Marine viral communities from the Subarctic Pacific Ocean - 14_ETSP_OMZ_AT15311 metaG (SPAdes) (version 2) | ecosystem: Environmental > Aquatic > Marine > Oceanic | place: Pacific Ocean | collected...
TGTTTAAACCCCTTGTTTTGCATTGTATACTTATTATACGTTTGAACTGTTGCTTTTATTCAGAATATATTCTTTTTATTGTCAAAAATCTTTTGAATATACTAGTTGAGTATGGGTAAAGTCCCTCCCACTCTATACCTTCTTTCTATCTAATGTATATACTACATACGTAATGAAAGCAAATAATACTTGACACGTCATACATAATCATCCTTTACATATATACCCATGTACAATGAAAGTAAATAATAGGGCTATAATGAACTTAGGTATTAATCCTATTACCATGTATGCAATGACGAATGAAATAATATACTGAGTCATTATAGTTATCCTCTCTTACGTGTGTGTAAATCCTAATAGTTTCTTCTCTCTACTCTTTATATACGTTTGAGCAGTATCGTTTATTCAAAGATTATTTAAGAATATATTTATTCTTCTTATCTGACGCTCTGAAAGTTTGGTTCTACCACCCTTACCGAATAATACAATGCCTGTTGCTTTGCTGAACTCATCCATTGAACCTTTATGCAATGTCGTTTCGGGATACCCACCTGTTACAATCTTAACTTGTTCTTTGTTGTCTTTGGTTGATGTTCTATACTGCATGGTTGATCTATTGTTTGAAAAGTACATTGTATTGTCCCTTGTATGTGTGTAAAATTATATACGATTGAGTCTTATTGTTTATTCAAACTTTCTTTTAAAGGCTAGATGTCAACTGGAATAGAGAGCGTTGTAGACGACGTACACGCCATTGACTTTTATTTGTATTGTCTTCTTTTGCATGTCTTATCTCTTTTGCTATAACTGCGCATCGCTCCATTATGGCTTGCTCTCTCTTAAGGACTTTGCTAGATGTGTTTGGCTTGTATGACTTTGAGTAAGGTAACATTGTATTTTCCTTGTTTTCTATGTTGTGTATATATTATACGTTTGGGGACTTACTTTTATTCAAACTTTATTCAAACTTTTTATCTGTGTTCTCAAAGTGTGTCGGGTTGAGCAAGTGATCACAATGCTTTCGGGCTGGTGGAATATGCTTGCTACTGGTTGTCATTGATAAGAAGTTGCCTGTGCTGGCAGTGTAATCTAGTAATACCTTCTTGCCTTCACTACTTGTATAGCCGATCATAGTACTATATGAAAAGAGTTTATTCCCGTCTGTACTATAGTTACCATTGTTTGATCTAGCCATCGTTGATCGTCCCCATGCCTGTGCTACACCACTATTCGTTGTCTTAATCATTTTTATTGTCCTTGTGTTGTTTGTTGTACTTATTATACGTTTGAGTGTTGTTATTTATTCAAAGTTTTTTGTTTTTTATTCTTAAGTTCCCATAATCTCTCATCCATATCAAGTCTTTCCACTTGCCAATCCTTTGCTATAAAATCACCTAGTGTTTGTCCATATCTTTCCATATACTCACTTTTGAGTTTTAAGAATGATTGGCAGGCATTGTTTACTCTTTCCTGATAAGTGAACACATCGGTTAATGTTTGTTTTTTATTGCTCATTTTTATTGTCCTTGTGTTATGGGTTATACTTCTTATACGATTGAGGTTGATTGTTTATTCAAACTTTTTTATTTTTATTCTGAAGTGTCGTTCATAGCGACAATCTTTTCACCCTGTACTTGTATTGGCTTGTAGGTTATCTCTCCTGTGTCATTATCAAAATACATATACTCTACTGTTGTATCGGTGTCAAACACCCATTGATCCCATACTGTGGTGTCTATGTACTCAATCTCAATCTCATCCTCTAGGATCTCCACCTTTGCAATGGGTGATGTATCATTAGCATGAGATATAGTTGAGGGAAAAAATAGGGCGAATGTGATAACTGCTGTAAGAGATGCGTTAAACATGTTCATTGTATATTGTCCTTTGTTCTTGTGGTTGTATATACTATACGTTTGAGTGTTATTGTTTATTCAAAATATGTTAAAGTTTTTTTGAGAAAGGAAAAATAGCCCGAATGGTTCGGCATTATAAGGCAAGGCGCATCTGATCAATCTTGATACCAATGTTCTTGGCGAATGTGTGCGCTTTTGATCGTGTGTCAAAGCCTTGAAAGTCTCCGATTGTATGGGTGCTACCACTAGCATCCATGTATCTCACAGTATATAATCTAGGGTATTCGTGATAGCCTGAACTATTCTTTTCACTGGTTACGAACACGCAACCACCATAAACATCTGTATGAATACGACTACTGAAAAACCTCATGCTATCTTTTGAAAAGAAGTATCCACCATTGTTCTCATGTAGACGTTGTAATTGAAATACTTGATTGACATTAGCCATATTCTTTACTTGTGTTTCTGTAAAAGTCATTTTTTATTGTCCTTGTGTTGTCGTTATACTTACTATACGTTTCAGTGTTTTATTTTATTCAAAGTTTTTTAGTTATTATCATAGTATTCTAATGCTTCTTCGGTAGTATCGAAGTAACCTTGTTCTACAAACCACTCTAAGCAATCACTATCTGAGATGCCATCGAAACACTCGCATGCCATCTCACACATAAAGTATGCAAGGGACATATCTGTATTCTTGTATTCTGTGATTATCTCTTGTAGTTTTTGCTCTCGTTCTTCATGGTATGATGACATCGTGTTATCCCTTGTTTATTGGTTATATTATCTATACGTTTGGGTTGATTGTTTTATTCAAAGTTTATTCAAGTTTTTTTATCTAACAGTCTAGGCTCTCGTATGCTAGACACTCTTCTAACTGATCAAGCAGTTCTATTGCCAAGTGTTCTGCATTGGTTTGTCCATCTACATAGCCTACTGCCCAATGATGATAAGAATAGCAAGCACCACTATAAGAGTTATCTCCTGTTTGAAAGCCCCAGTCTTCTGAGTCCTTGCCATTGGTGGCGATAGTTAAGTCTATCATAGAGACTTCGTCATCGAATGAAAACTCAACTGCATCTAACATGCTTTTTCTAAACTCTTGCTTTTGGATCTCTTTGATTAGTTTAATCAAGTCTTCTTTGTTTGGTAGGTTGTTTAATATATCCATTGTTATTGTCCTTTGATTGTGGGTTATACTATCTATACGTTTGAGTCTCATTATTTATTCAAAATCTTTTCCTGATAAAATACGACTGCTAATCCGATTACCATAGCCACGATGAATGAGAAGATCACCATTAACAATATATCCCAACCTGTCTGTAAGACAATAAAAGTAGTTGTCAAGTCCATTGTGTTTATCCTTTGTTGTTTGTTATATTGTTTATACGTTTAAGGTTCAATCTTTATTCAAACTTTTTTTATTTTGTTTCGACAGATGTTTCCCCTTCGACATATACGGCATCCTCGCCATAAGTCCCTATCTCTTCTACAATCAACTCTCCGATACTGTGCATTATATCTAGCAAAGATGAAGAGTCTATTTCCGTTTCTAACTCTATTGTGATAATCTGTTTTGTCATTGTCATTGTCCTGTGCTTGTTGGTTATACTTCTTATACGTTTGAGTGTTATTGTTTATTCAGAAAACTTTCAAAGTCTGATAATACGTCTTCCAGAGTCAATGACTTAAAACCTCCAACCTTCTTTTGATAGTCTTTTACTTTCCCATTCATATCACATTCAAAGATAACTGTTTCGGGCATAAAATACTCTAGTCTGCTAGTCTCAGACACTAGATAATACTGTTTATAGTCGGGATTACCGTATTCTGTGGTTAAGAGTACTAATGCTTGTCTCACTCCCTCCTGAAATGCCTGATCTTTTCTAACAATGTACATGCTTGATGGGTAAGATGTGTTTGATGATTGTGTCATTGTCATTGTCCTGTGTTTGTCGGTTATAGTTCTTATACGTTTCACTGCTATTGTTTATTCAGATTATAAAATTAATTATTTGCCCATACAGTGATATGTTCGGTGACGCCAAAGTACTCTAACTGTTTCATTGTGAACTTTTTGAATATGACAGACATTTGTTCACTGTATCCGTCTACCCAGTTATCGGCTAGTACTTGTGGGGCACGTTGTACAATACGTACATTTTTTGTAGTATTGCTTGAGTATCCAATTCTGTCCATAGTCTCAAAATTGACTAGTACATTGTGTTGTCTAGTAGAAGACGGACGTCCATTTTTGCCTGTCCTACTCACCAAAGGTAATTCAATCCCGTATGATGACAAAGACTCGTTACGCCAATATGAATGTACATCAACAGGGCTAAGAGATTGACTTGGTACTTTCATTACAACTTTTGATCTCATAAACTCTCGAATAGATTTAAGTCCCTCCGATTTTTTGCCATCAACCTCAGATGTCCATGTCACTTTTGCACTGTCTAAGTCTAGCATAGTAAGTAAGTTAATACTATCCCAGTTTATGTCTGTTACAATCGTTTGTATGTGGGTTATCTTTTCGGGTGTATTGTAACTTTCGGGAGATACATGATCGAAACTGATAATACAACCAGTAGATAGCCCTTGTTTCTCTACATACTCTTCATAAAACCACTTTCGAAAGTTACGATTTGCTTTTACAAGCATTTTCTTGTGGCTATCCAAATGATTACACTTGGCTCTAGTGTGCCCTGTCTCCTTACAATAGCCACAAGTCTTGGTGGCTTTTACATTTCTTTTTTTCTTAGTTTTACTTTCTTGTTTTTTCAGCCACTTAGCATAAGATTTTTCACAAGACTTGTATAATTCACCCCAGTTATTCCCACTTTGATAGTAGTGCATTTGACTTACGAAAGGAGGAGAATCCCAACGACGTGCTGAAATAGACGTTTTAACTGCACTTGCCATGTATTCTAATGGGATGATACCAGTCTGTAGACTTTTCCATATGATAGGTACATGGGGACAGGTGTTGACTTGATGCTCTTCCGAACGACAGAATGAACATGTTGAGGACGAACGTCCGTTTGCTGACTTTGATGAAGATAAACCACGCATCGTGTTTTCCTTTGTTTAGTGTTGTGTATTGTTTATACGATTGAGTTAAAAGTTTTATTCAAAGTTTTTTTGTTCTTTTTCATTTTCCAATAAGTATTCATAGTAGTTTTACATTCTTTACTATGGGGTTATATTCGTGTTTCTCGATCTTGGCTATGAGTTGCTCTGTCGTACAGTTTGGATTGATGTTGTACACTCTCACGTTTCCGTTGGCATAGGTTACTTTTAGTTTCATTTGTGTCTCCATTGTTTGTTGTACTGTACATTCTATACGATTGACTGTTTTGTTTTATTCAAACTTTATTCAAAAAAAGTATAAAAAAGAATGTGGGGATTGCAATAACCCCCACACTACCGAACTCTTAGCCCTCGTACATTCTGACTATGATTGATGCTACTGGAATTCCCTTAGACGTAGTACCAATATGTACCTCTAACATGTTATCTTCATTGGCTTTTTCAGATGATAGCAATGTCCATAATTTCATTGCACATTCTGAAGGTAGCATGTCCATATAGTCAATAAGATTCTGTACTCTTGTCTTGTTCATGCGTTTGGTGAATGTGTCCTTGCTCTCAAACTTTTCTACCATAGCAAGGTGCTCATTGATACCCCAGTCTTTGACTTTGTCAAAACGTCCTTCGTCTAGTAAGTGTTCGATAGTAACCTGTCTGTCATAGTTTTTTCGAAAGTCGATAAACGCTACTGCACCCTCTAATCCCACAAAACCCTGTGCTAGGTTGAATACGATAGCATTGGACTCTTGATCTGTCTTGTCCATTAACTCACCAGTGACAAGACATTCGTCTAATCTTACCCATGATCGGGGTGTTGGATATACCTTGTTAGGCTCGTAATCATCTTTATGGATAAGATGCCCATGGTTGTTATTGATAAAGTCCCATACCATATCGTCAACCTTGCCTTTAGCCCAGTGTAAAAAGTCTTCTGTGGTTGGCTCTAAGTCAAATACAGTCCACCGATCTAGTTCGGCAGGATCAAACTCTCCAACTTGGTATTGTGCCCCATGATCGCCACCATTGACTGCACCCATGATAACTGTCTCAGGGTGTAGATAATGTCCGTTAATCTTACGACTATCAGTAAGTTCAAAGATACCTTGGCGAACCTCCATTGTAGCACGATCAATTTCATCAAAGAAGAGGACACATGCCTCAGTACAGGCTGTTACAAACCAATCGGGTGGGTTGAATGTTGTGGCTTTAATGCCATTGACGACAACATCGCGATTATCGGGTAGCCCCAATAGATCACCCTCAGTCATCTGAGATGCACGACGTTCTACGACTGGGAGTCCCATGTCTTTTGCTACTTGATAGACTGTTTCGGACTTACCGATACCATGTCTACCACGAATGAGTACTGGCTTTTTGATTTTAAGGACGTAAGGTGCTGTTTTTGTGAATGATGAGAATGGAATAGCCATTTTAAACCTCGTTGTTTTGTGTTGTATTATTTATACGATTGGTTGTTATTGTTTATTCAAAGTTTCTTTATTATTTTTTTACAAGTCTTCTACATTGTAGACTTTCTCAGCAAAAGAATATATCTGTTGCTGTGTGTACGATAGTTCTTTTGACTCTTGAGCGTCACACACAAAGCATGAAGCATATTCCCACCTGTCGTCATAGTCGGCATCGGTATCATTCAAGTGATATCTATCAAAGTATTGTTGCAAAGTCATTGTTATTGTCCTTGTGTTGATGTTGTGTTTATTATACGTTTGAGTGATTTATTTTATTCAGTTTTTTTCGATTTATATATCCAAACTCTTTACGATGCCCAATCAGTCGGAAGTTGTCCTCAAAAAAGATAACACATAGACTTTCAGTGTTATTGGGTTCTTGTAATGGCACTGGATTGTTGCTGGGATAGTCTGATACATCAAAGTGCATCACGATACATTTAGATCCAGTATCTGCCCACTCGACTATATCACCCTTCTTCAAAGCATAGTATTCATTTATTTTCATTATGTGTCTCCTTGTTCATGTTCTATACGTTTGTAGTTCATGTTTTATTCAAAGTTTTTTATCTTTTATTACACCTGTGAAGAATAACCTTTTGTCTAGTTGTCCATATTGCCCTATCTCCTATTGCTATCTTGATTTGGTTCTTTCCTTTCTTGTTCAAGACTATTCCAGTCTTAGAATAATAGCGTTCTCTTACAATCTCAATCATATTTCCTACTTCCAAGGCTTGGAACTGTCTGTATGTCATACCTCCCTCCTTGCGATAGATAACTATTTCTTTCGCTATCCTGTAGGGTATGTCTCCCATAAAGTTTCGTTTAAGTCCGTTCTCTGCCATTGCTTGCTTTCGCCTAGGGTGTCTACCACATAGACGCAACTGTCCATGGATAGCCTTATATTCCTCAATCCTAGACTTAGCATTTTCATCGTTTGGTATCCTTGCGATAAATTGTCCCTTATAAAACATTCTGTCACCTGTGTTTGGTTGTTATATGCTCTATACGTTTGTAGTTCATGTTTTATTCAAACTATATAAGTATTCTTCTATAATTCTTACTCTCATTGCCTCTTCACCGACATTATAGCGAATAAACACTGTTCTTTTATCGTGTCTTTCTGTCACTATTGCAGTTTTGTATATACCTTTGTCAACTTTAAACTGCACTAGATCCCCTATCTTACAAGGGAGTTTACATTTTTGCTTACACTTTCTTTCACACATACTCTTATCCCCTTATTCCATCTTTGATAGCCAATACAATTTCGTTGGTATCAAAGTATTGATTAGATTTGCCCGATTCATCTGTGATCCACATGCGTTGACACTTGCTAGGTACTGGCTTAGGAGCGCACATATCTGTCAATACAATATGTCCATCAAACTTGTGCTTGTTTACATACTTGGTTGGAGCATCAAAGCAAGTACCACCACATAGTACACGTTCCCAGTCCCTTGTCTGTCCCTTCTTCCATACAAATACTTTACTCTCGTCAACCTCAGTATCGAAAGGTACTACTGTAAAGGTTGCTAGTTTCGATAACTCGTTAAGTTCTGAAAAGAATTGTGCCAACATGGTATCGGATACAGATCCCGATTGATCAATGGATATGGCGATGTTTGCCATTCTAGTAACCTTATGTCCACTGTGAATACGTGGGTATCTTTTATTAAGCCTACGAATAGTACTGCGCTTGCTAGCCTTACGACTCGCTTTGATGAAATACCTTAACATCTTTCTCCAATCAATAGATGGGTTTAAGAACTTTTGTATCTCTTTTCTAGTCTCGGACGACACACTACCCCATGATCCTCTTTGGTTTGCCTCATTGCTAGCCTTGTCTAGCATGTCACGTAGTCGTTCTCTAGCAACTGCGTTTGAGTCTGCATCGGCATCATCCCCATCAGCCCAATCTCCATGATCGTCTAGGGTATCGGGTAGTTCTCCACCCTGTCCACCACCTTTACCACCTTTGCCACTACCTTTCTCTTTGTCTTTATCGTCGGGTTGGAATTGTGGATCTTCTTTGATCATCTTTAGATACGCATCTGCCGACAACCCAACAGGATAATCTTCGAATGGACTGTCTTTCATACTAGGTATGCAACCATTTTCGGGTAACTCGCCCATAAGGTGTGAGTTGATGGACAAGTCGGTAGCAACATTCCAAGCCTTAGACACTTTACCATCGGGATCGGGATTACGTGTAGTTGTGTGTTGCAAGATCAAGTGATAGAACTCATGCTTGAGAACACCCAACTTTTGAACGTCGGGCAAACCCTCGAAGAAATCTGGGTTGTAAAGCATTTCAAAATAGCCTGTAGACTTGTTAAGTCGAACACCAGCCGTTGGAATGGCTTTACTAGCCGTCTTATCAATACGTCGTGAGATACTGGCAAAGAATGGCTCAGTCATTAAGAGCCTTGCTGTGTGCTTGTTGAGATCAAACTTGGACATTGTGTCCTCCAATGTTTGGGTTACATTATTGATACGTTTCAGTTATTTGTTTTATTCAAACTTTTTTCAAACTTTTGAAAGTAGTCTCGATAGGCTTCAATAATTATGTCGTTAAAAGCAACGTGATAGACATCTGAGTATCCATCGCTTGCGTTCTCTGAGAGCACTATCCCTACCTTTCCCGCAAGCCTTTCGCTCTCGACATACTGAGGAAGTGGTGAGTGTGATCCTGTTACTAATTGAAAAGTATCATGTGACTTTTGCCCTGTCAATGAAGTGTGACGCTTTATCTTTAGTGTCACCAAGTCACCTATATTTACCTTCTTGTTGTCCATTATTCTGTTCCTCCATCCCAAAACTCTTTGAAAAAGGTTACCAATGGCTTAGCATCGCCCTCTGTCAAGCCCAACTTGTCTTGGATATAAGTCCAGTGGGGCACATTACCATTTTGTACGTACATAAATGTTTGCCAGTAGTCTAACATAAACATGTGATAATCTGGCTTTGATGGAGATGGTACTACTGTAATAGTATATCTAGTCCCATTGTTTGGTTCGAATATATAAGTTTGGTTCATTGTCTACTCTCATGAGTACATGGAATACTCTTTGATGTTTTGATATGATTTAAATGTGATGCGTTGAATGTTGCTATTACAAATATGATAGCCCATACTACAAGACACCATCCCATAATGTTCTCTTCTTGATCATATGTCATGACTAATTTTCCTGATTTTCATGTTTAAGTATGATTGGTATGGCGAAAGCCATGCAGATAAGGCACATGCCTAACATCTTAAGTACAGTCATTGTTTCTCCCTTGGTTACTATCTATACGATTGAATGATTTATTTTATTCAGTTTTTTTGAATATATTTTCATTTTTGTTGGATCTTCGAAGATATGGGAAGAGTGATAGGGATCTTTATCCATCCAATAGATTTCTAATAGTCCTCCAGTTTTAAGATTCTTTAACACGATACCATACCCAATGGTAGAGCCTTGTGGTGTGTTGTACCATAAAGCATTATCTTTGTATATAACTAAGTCACCTTTTTTCATTGTTTCTCCCTTGGTTACTATCTATACGTTTCAGTTGATTGTTTTATTCAACTTTTAAAAAATAATCTTGATATGCCTTAATGATATGATTCCCGAAAGCGAAACGGTAAGTGCCCGTTAGTTTGCCATTGGAATACACCTCACCAATGACTATGCCTGTCATAGTTCTTAACTCTTTCGCACTGACATAACTACCACCCCAATCAGTTATTGCTAACTGATCATTGTTCGCTGAATTAAATACTTGAAACTGCCAGTTGTATGATGAGTTATCTGATTGACTTTTAACTCTTACCAAATCACCCACGTCAAAAAACCGATACCCTGTCGCCATTTTCATTGTTTCTCCCTTGCTTACTATCTATACGTTTCAGTTGATTGTTTTATTCAAAGTTTTTTATGCCCACCCATTCCCGATACTATTCTGTATCACACCTTTGTTTTTTAACAACCTTCTCTAAACAAGTTCCATATCGTCACACAATCATTTACATCTTTCATTGCCCTGTGTGATCCCTCTGTGTCGAACCACTGTGGTAGTTCTTTTCGTATGTTGTCCATAGATACCGACTTAAAGTCAGCCCAAAGAAACCTAGCCATACCTTGTGTGTCCAAGTTTGGAAACCTAGGACACCAAACACCTTGTCTACGACATTCTTCGCGAATAAAGCCAATGTCAAACTGTACATTGTGCCCAACCACTACACATCCTTTCAATCGTTCAAGTAATCGCTCACAAGCAGGCTTGCTCCAACTGTATGAGTCTTTCCATTCCTCTTCATTGTATCCGTTGATCTCTAGTGCTTTTGGGCTTGCCAAGTCCATCCTACGGATCTTGAACTTGCCCTCGAACTGATACTCTAGCCAGTCTGTGTCTCCCACCTTTTCTGTGTCTATAATCTTAATAGCAATCTCGATAATCTCGTTGTTTATGGGATCAAGTCCTGTTGTCTCTGTGTCTATAAATGCTAATCTGCCCATTATTTCACCTCACATGTGTAAATGTTATAGTATCCCCAATCGTTATCCTCAACCAAACATCCTAGTTCGTGTAAAGTGTCGGGAAGATCATCAGCGTTCTCCACTCTCCATTCGGCATAATCCCAAAGTTGGCGAAATGCTGACTGCTCTGCTTTCTCTTGTGTGTCGAAAAGATATACTTGATCTTCTTCTCCACTCTCTCTTATCTGTACTACCCATACTTTCATTGTCTCTTTCCTTTGTACTTGTTTGCTGTATATATTATACGATTGTAGTCTAAACTTTATTCAAAGTTTTTTTCGATTATCTGAACATCTAAGTAACCACACTCATCTCCTAGATACCGTTGCAGAGGTTCAAAGCCAGTTACAGGCTGATCTTGCTCCCAACCACAGTTGTCCATGAGCGACTGATAGTATCCTTTTAGATAGTCGTGTGCCAGTTTAATCGCATCTTCCATAGTGCTAGTAAGGTAAAATTCCCAATGATTATCTTCGATGTAGTTAACTGTGATAAGATATGCTTTCTTCATGTGAAACCTCTTGGTTTGGTTGTTGTGTTGTATATATTATACGCTTGATCTCTTCTTTTTATTCAAAAACTTTAAAGATTTTCTTTCAAAACCAGTGAGTGCTACCAGTGGATTGCCCTGACTATCGAACCATCTAACACGATAAGAAATAACATCTTTATATCTGCCACTCATCATTAATACTTGATCACCCATAATGTCTACGACAATTCCGTATTTAGCGTGTCGATGTTCATAACGCGAACGTTTCCATCCGTAATGAGACATCTCCACTAGATCACCTACTTTCATCACATCTCCTTACATAAACTGGTAAAACTCGTCAAGTTCAATGACAGAAACACCAAACTCTTCTGAGAGCATACGGATAGTATCGCCCACCCATTGTTCCCACTCTAAGTCTGTCCTATCAGTCTCATCATTTTCCATAATCTCTATTAGCCTGTTCTGTGCGTTCATTATATTTTCGTAATAGCAACTAATTGTAACCATTATCTCTCCCTGTTTTGTTTGTTGTATATTCTATACGGATGAACTTGATTGTTTATTCAATTTATTTTGATGTTCTATCGCTTTATTTAAGTCTTCTCTAGGATCATACTCTACTAAATAGCCTTTGTTAAGTGCATATTGTCTAGCATCGTCAACACTAGTGAAGACTTTACCATCACCATCGGGTTTTTGGAATACACCCTCTAATCCGTAAGTTCCAACTGACATTACAATTCCCTTTCCTCTAGGCAGAGGAGTGTAGCATGTTGTAAAGTTCATACTAGAACGATAGTGCTTACTTGGATCATACGTTTTCATAAGTCTATCCTGTCACCTTTTTTGTTAATAATTTCGCCATCTTGAATGTCATGCTTGATCAGTAAGTCATATATCTTACCAAACAACTCTGCTTCACGATTGCCATTGTTATAATCTTGTTCCGTAAAGCCTTTGAGGGCATACTTTTTCTTTGTTTTTGAGTCTCTGATATAGATCATTGTTTCTCCTTGTGTGTATATTCTATACGTTTGTGGTTTAAAGTTTATTCAAAAAAAACCTGTATGGGCAAAACTCCCTATCAGTCCATCTGTTAGATACTATATCTGTGAAGAACCAAGCGATCTTGTAATATGTCTGTCCTCCAACTTGACGAATGGATAATATTATCCCTTTCTTATGCGGGAGGGTTATACTTCTGTGGACACGAATTACTAAATCACCTACTTTCACTTATCACTTCCAAGTCATGAACTGACATATGGCAAACATCGCCATCATTCCAAGCAACTTTAACGTTGGCAGTGTATACAATGTCGCCAATGGTTTCGGGATCTATACAAATAATAACCCCAATAAATCCTTGATCGTGTCTTACTAAATCACCTACTTTCACTGATTACCTCCAAATGTTTTTTATCAATACGAGTGTGCCAACCGTTTTGGACTACTCGAATGTCCACGCTCCACGTTCCTTTATAGACGACAATCGCCAACTTATCATCAAAGTCAGACTTCAGAAACGCTCCTTTCCTTATTCTTACTAAATCGCCTACTTTCATTATATGTCCATTGTTTGCTGTTGTATAGTCTATACGATTGTGATTAAAGTTTTATTCAAACTTTTTTATTTCAAAACTCCACAAGTGTTCGATTATTCTATTGCTTTTGCACATAACGATCTTGTAAAACAAGTCTCCATGATTGGTACGGTTACTTGACTCATCACCCTCGTATATGCTAAGAAGAATAGCCTTGTCACCTTCTGACAGTTCTATATCATCTAAGTTATGTTCACCTGTTTTGGTTAATGTAACTAAATCACCTACTTTCACCTATCACCCCCAAGTGTCCGATGTGGTATTGTTTTCGCTTACCATCGTCAAATATGAGAACCTCTGCGAACTTATAGGGTAGTATTTTACGAATAACACCAGATACCCCACTTGATCGCACTCTAACTAAATCACCTACTTTCATTGTGTCTCCAATGTTGTGTGTTGTATTATCTATACGAATGACGTTCAAAGTTTATTCAAAGTTCTTTAAATAATCTAATGCTCTGTCCAACAATACAGGACTCTTACGATAAAAGTACGACTCTTCGCAGTATGTCTTGAACCCATCATAATGGCTCTGAACATCGTCTAAGATACTTAGTAGCCCCTCATATGTTCTAGCCATTTCAACGCTTTCACAGTCGTCTTTCAGCCCTAGAGTCTGCAATATGACACTTGGGTTGCTATCTCGTTGTGTTACATATTCTCCATTGACTCTTGTGGCTATTCCACTTGGAAAGGCTACAGTGTGCTTTACTGTTCGATCTTCGGTACTTTCCTTTTCATTCTGAACTCTTGCTAGGTAACAAAGCATCATATTACGCACCACACCTTTAAACTTATCTGAGCCACCAGTCATTACCCAAGTCTCATTGACTGTGTCTGTACTTGTCATAAAGTCTACGTGCTGAACATATTGTTCTTCAGGGTTATACACTAGTGTTGATACAGTGTTGCCAAATACTTTGACTGCTTGGAATGTGTCGGGATGTGCTTTGGCAATCTTGAGGATCTCAGCCTTCGGTAGTTCTACTGCAAAGTCCAAATCTCCTAGAGTCCTGTCATACATTCCTACCCCATCATGGAACAGTTGTGCTGAGCCAATTTCAGCGATGTTCGGAAAGAAATCTTTCACGATGTTCTTTAGAACAATCCAGTCGTCATATGTGACTGGGTGTGGGTTAAAGTCTTTAAATGCGTTTCCACTCATTGTTTTGCTCCGTTGTTTGTTACGTAATTTATACGATTGGCTATATCTTTTTATTCACTTTTTTTCTGTGTTTCTTCATAAACGCTTCTTCAATCCAAAAAGGCTGTCCGTTTCCTCCGATAGGAGCGACTTTATACCGTTTTGCTCCTTTCCTAGCATTAATAATAGGCTCAGTGTTTGACAAGATTAAGACTTTGGATATATTACAATTTATATTCCAAGAATTAAACTTTGCGTTGGGTGCATTTTTAGTTTTAGTGCACTCTCTATTCGTCCTCAATGATACCAGTTCCCCAACTTTAAACTTAGGTTGATCCTTGTATGCTTTCAATACCTTTACAGCATATTTGTTAGTAGACACCCTCTCCCATTCTGCATAAGATATGCCCTCTATCCCTCTTTTGAATATGCCTGTAAAGTATCCTTGTAGGCTATAATACGTCTGAATTACATCGTAGGTATCTTGGAACTCTTTTGTTGCTTTTGTCTCTAGGAAATGCTTAGTCTGCTTTAGATCGAAGAGCAAGAAAGTATCGTCTATTAAAGCATTGCTCCATTCTTCGTCACGAAGTCCAGTATCATATACCAATTTATTCAATTCAGTATCGAAACTTAGCCAACTATGATAGTTTTCGTTCAGCCTTTTAGTCCATTTTTCTTTAAAGTCCTGTTCTGTTGAAACTAAATCATATATTTCGCACAATGCACGATAAATAGATTGCGCAAACTTACTACCAATACAATCAAAGTCGGGGTTTGACAGTCTATATGCCAATACAAAGTCTTTTAATTGCTCAAAGTCATAGTGCTTAACCATTCTCACCTACTTCAGGCTTGGATTGAAAGCCTATGCTAGCCTTTTCTTTATCTTCGCCCTCAGGCTCAGCCTGTTCTGCGCCCATCATCCCACCTAGCATCATCTGCATGCCGCCCATAGAGGACATACTACTCATCTTGATCATAGCCCCCATGAACTTATTAAGCAAATCATCTGATACGTTAATACTAATGTTGATCTCGTTGTTTGTTTTCTTGCGTGACATTGAGTCTCCTTGTTGTTGTGTACTATCTATACGTCTAACTATCTTATTTTATTCAAACTTTTTTGATGTGATTTTTATTTATGACTTTGTGCATGTAAAAATGGGGCTTTGTAGTTCCTTTAATCTTTATCCACCCCTCTTCGTCGATTGATATAACCTCAAAGACTTTCCAAGATCGACGTTTTGTTACTGCCGACTTAACTCTTATCTTTATTTTCTGATTTTTGAGTTTCTTTTCTTTTACTACTTTTTTTCTTCTTGGCATTTTTCTTTTCCTTGTTCTTAGTGATCATATCGACAACCCATTTCTCCCCACTACTTTCATATTCGGGAATATACTGATTTTCTAATACCAAACATTTCTCTCCTTTTAGGGCATGATTACGTAGTTTGTATCCTGCTATAACCATTTTTGAGCCTATGGCAATTTTCCCAAAGCCACCAGTCATGACAGTGCAGAGAGCATACGGAACTGATTTTAATCTCCATTTCATCTCACCAGTCTTTTTATCTCTATAGGTTCGTTTGAACCTACGGAACTCTATGTCTGTTACGATTGCTGTTGTCTGTCCTACTTTTCCCTTAAGGACAACCAAGTCTTCTTTTTTCAAGTAAGCCATTATGCTACATCCTCCTCTTCGTCGATGTCTGTGCGAGTCCATTCGCCATTCGTTTCCATTCTCCAATAGCCATAGTGATGTGTATTGACGTAGAAAGCACTCTCTCTGCCAATCCATTCAATAGTATAATGAAACTGTACTCTGTACAAATCATCGCCCATACATTTTTCTTTAAGTCTTTCTAAGTCATAAGAGTCAATCGAGCCATAACTTGATTCCTCTACCATATTCATTATCTCATCTAGTTTTTGTTTGATTAAGTAACTCATTGAGTTCTCCTTTGTTATGTTGTATTATCTATACGTTTGATGCTTATCTTTTATTCAATCTTTTTAAATACTTTGCGTTCATTGACATGACGACTGTTGTACGTTTTGTTGTGTTATCTCCGTTCCTTACGAACCAAACAACTCTTACAGGACTGACATGTTTATCTTTTCCATACGAGTTTCCTTTGATAGATGTTACTAATCCTAGGTTTCCCTCTAAGATTGGGCGATAATATATGCTACATAAAGTTTTCCCATATATGTATCGCTCCCCTTTCTTGCTTAGGCAAACCAAATCTCCAACTTGAATGTCGCTATTTCTAGGCATTTACCTATCCCCTATACACTCAATAGCAATCTGCTATAGATCGACTCAACAAACAATGAATGTGTTGATGGTTCTATGTCAATAATTTGTAAGTTGTAGTTAGGGTTTAATTCTCCATTAACAATGCCTGTACGGTATTCAACTAACTCTTCTTTCAAAGTCTTAGCCCACTTTCTAGAGCGTGTCGTGTCTACCGAGCCTAAGCAGATCATAAAGTCATACTCAATTGCATCGTCTTTTCTTATCTTACCAGTAGTACGTGAATTGGTTTCGCTAGCCTGTCCCATCCATTGGATGATGGCATCACCATTTTCAAGTGGTGAGGTGACAGAGAAGTGACAAGATTTGAATAGTCCATTAAGAGACTGTGTGCCCAACTCAATGTCCAAGTCCAGTTCATATTGTATGAGAACATAAAATGGGACTTTACCACAACCAGCACTATGTGTAGAGCCAGTCCAACCATTGGATGATTGTGTAGTCTTAACTTCGAAAGCGACTACTGTTTTTCCTTTTTGTATGGCAACATCAAAGTTACCTTCAATGTCATTTGCCCCAGACTTAGGTACAATCTCATAACCATAACTGTCTTTTAAAACTTTTGCAATGGCATATTCAAAATCATGACATACACGAACTGTGATCTGTGAGGTGCGTTGTGATGGATCGTCCTCTGCCAACTCTCCCCATTCTCGCACAGTCTTTGCGCCACCTAAATGGTATAGTGAGTAGAAATGATATCCTGCGCATTGTTCTACTTGACGAAGAACCTCTAGAGCAAATCTCTTAGTTCGCATTGTTTTGAGTATTGTTTCAGTGATGTTAGTCATAGCCACTCCCTGTGTTGTTGTGTATCTTCTATACGATTGATGTTTAAGTTTTATTCAAATCTTTTTATTCTTCTGTCGTAATCTTCTGAAAATCTTTGTCTCTAAGCAAGGCAGTCCAAGCACTTTCTTGTATTTTCAAAAACTCATCTTTAAGCGTACCACTTGGCATTATATTTACTTTCTCGTCTTCTTTCAATAGCATATCTATTATCATAGTAAAGGACTCTCTAAGTAAGTAAAGTTCTCTGCTTTCATGTATCTCTTTCACCAGTTTATCAAATGGTTTCAGTTCTTTATCTTTCATTGTTTCTCCCTTGTTCATATTCTATACGTTCATTGTTTAGATTTTATTCAAAAAGTTTTCAATATATTCTGATTGTAATCGTCTTTTCTCTTCAGAGTAACTCTTATGCTCACCCTTTGACAAGGATACTTGAGATGGTACGCTCAAGAAAACCAACTCAGAGATTGGTATTTGGCACTCAAAGCCATCTTTCAACTCTTTTGAATACTTACTCACCACATCTTTGTAGGATACGATAGCGACTGAATATGAGTCCTTACTGCCAGTGTCTACAATCAATAGCCAATCTGATGTTGGCTCTAGCACCTTATTGTCTGTGTTCTGCAATGTGTTTGTTAATTTAATTTTAGAGGTTTTATCTTTGAGATGCCCTTTCTTCGTATACAGGCAGAACTTTTGACTCTTCATTTCAAACTTAATACCATCTTCCGTATCAATATGATCATAGCCTTTCTCATCTACCCATTTAATGCGTCCCTCAGTTATTTGTTCGAAACATTGCTCAAGTAAATCAGACTTATCAAATCTATTCTTCCGCTCATTCAGTTCATCAGCGATGTTTTCGATCATTGAAAAGAAACCATTATAATTTGGTTGGTATTTTACGTTAAACCCTTTCATTAGAAACCTCTTGTGTTGTGCATTGTGGTTTCTATACGTTTCAAGCCTTTGCTTTATTCATACTATTAGCCAAATATATTTCATGGCTTTCTGTCGATACCGTCTCAAGGGGGACACTGGACTCAGATGTGTGTACACTTATATCATATACAAACTCTATATGCTCTTCAATTCCATTTTCATCAACCTTAATTTGCCAAACACCATTACCTCTCATGAAAGATATTGCCTGCACATGCGATATAATACCTATGTTCCAATGGTTGTCCCTATCATCTAAACTGTAAGCCACCATTGTCCTATTGAGGTATCTATATTTTACTAACGTGCCCTTACACAGATACCCATTGTCGTATAAGTAGCCAACGTTACCATCTGTCAATTTAGTGAACCTCTTGTTCATCAAGTCTCCGATGGTATATGCCACTTACTGTGAGCCAAGCATACTGACTGTGCCTCTAGTAGCATTTCCTCAATATCCTTAAGTATTACGTGTGGTGCACTGTCATATGAAAATGAAATCATATCTTCGTATTGTCTCTTGCCCATTCCTTTGAACAGACTAACTAAATGCTTGTCATATTCTACATCACTAACAGTGTCCCAGCCTTCAGGGTAATTAAGCGTAGTACTGGGTGATATAACATCCCAATGGTAATCTCCTGAGGAGTCTCCAACCAAAGAAGTAATCCTAGATAGAGTTATTACAGTACTGACAGAAGAATTCTCTAGGTTAACTAACTTAAATACCAACTCTGCTGAGTCTTTTTTGTCAAACGTAATCAAATCCCATTCAATGCCTGTTAAAATCCATTTATCGCCTTTGTTATACACTCTAGAACCATACCTCTTTGAATACTTACCAGTCATTATACACCCTAAACCTATTCCCCTCTCTTTGAAGTGGGAAATTATAGCATTTCTCCAAGCAGTATTTCTCTTTTTTAATTTAGATATGTCTTTGGATCTTATTTTGCAAGATCGCACGTTATGGTTGGGCTGAAAACAATAACTGCAATGTCTAGTTTTATTGGCATTGTCTGAGGATTTCTTGCTATATCCTTTGGACATTTTGTCATACAACCTCACATCGGGATGATCAGAGCCATGCTCTTCTCTCTCTTTCTCGATCAATTCTTTTAGTTTAGGGCAAGAAACTCTATTGTGCCCAAGTCTGCCACAGAAACTACACTTAACTGTTTTTTTATTGTTACCCATCCTTCCTCCTTTATCCCGATGGTGGTGCGGATTTTGATCTCTTAAAATCTTTTACCTTTTTAACTCCACTAGTAGAGTAATTATTACCTCCAAGTCCAATTAGCCTCCTTTTCATAGCAGGGTGTATCTTTTTTAACATCCTTTGGTAAGGCTCAGTCCCTGTTTCTCCAGTTGGATACTTGTGTTTCGTGACTTCAGATAATTCTTCATCAGTTAATTTTTTTGGCATCACTTGAACGTAGTCAAATGACAAATTAGGATTTTCATATTCTAGGGTGATATATCTTTTAATGTTTTCTATACTATCTTCAAATATAAGTACACTTTCACTGATGTTGAACCTATTTAGAAAGTTTTGCAAATGTCCTACCTTAAGGACTGCACCGGAAGTTCCGTATGCCCAAACCTTTTGAGTATCGACTCCCTGTTGAGATAAAAAATTAGATATAGCATGCACAGAATCATTCTGTCTTGCAGTAAGTACTATGACTTTAGTATCTTTCTCTAGGGTAAACCTTTTCATCAATTCAATTGTTTCTGAGATTGGCTCTGCTAAATCGGATACCGAATTGAACTCGCTAAAGTCGTAGTGATGAGTGCTAGCATCAAGAATGTAATTGTTTAATTCAGTCTCGGATGATAGGTGATCGACAATCCTATTGGAATCATTATCTCTGACAAGGACGCACTCATCTGTATCTGCAAGTGTCTTATCAAAGTCAAATACAACTAAGTTTTTCCAACTACTTTTCAATCTTATTATCTTCTTCATCGTTCCATCCTTTTCCATATTTATGTTGTTCGCCATCTTCAAATGTCAATATAGTTTTGTTAGTAGGGTGTGGCAATACATGCACCTTAAGAAAGTCGTCTAGACTATCAAAGATTGATATACCTCCTCTTGGTGGTGGGTACAACCAATGCAACACGCATTGTCCTGTTGCCATTACCACGCCCTCTATAACAACACCCTCGCCTGATACTCCACTCTCATCAAAGTTCCTACAAACCGTAAAAGTTCTGATACCTCTAGGCGCAAGTTTAGGTGGTGGCTTAGGTTTTAAACTATCTAAGCCGTCATCTTTGGACTCTTCCATCATATTATTATTCCTCTCCGGTTATGTCATCGTCTTTCTTGGAGTCTTTTCTTTTATCTCCGCCAAATACTTTTGATCTATCCTTGCTTGGATCACCGACTCCACTGTCTTGGGCATCGTACACTTGAAATGATTCTCCGTACGAAAGTATTTCTACTCCTCTAACTGCGTTAAGTTCAGGAATTAACTCGTTACGGACAAAGATCCCAACATCGGTTGACGATTTAGGTAAATCAAACTTAATATCATAAGTCATATACCAATTCTCACCATCAGACTTTCTATCCCTAGGTAGAGATAATGAGGTTACTGCCACCACTGCACGAAAATCATCTTCTGTCTCTGATTTGTTTCCACCCATAAGTTTCTTAACTTTAAAGCGAACAGGCACTTTGTATAACTTTTGGTAATACGCATCGTCCTGTGTCTCAAATACATAATTATACCATTTACGTTTGTTCATATTGAATGTTCTCCTTTTCTTCCTAAATAGGTTGATCGTTTAATAACAGCAACCTTTACATATTCTATACGTTTGAGGAAATTAATTTATTCAATAGTTTATTATTATCTTCAGAAATCAAGCCATACTTGAGTTGTGTCAATTAATTTAAACCAAAGTGCTCAGGTGGGGACTTGAACCCCACAATTCTCAATGCTTATCTTTAAAATAGAGTGCCTGCCCTACATTGAGCCTTTCACCTTTAACTGAGCGTAATCTTGTATTTGCAAAAGAAGTTTTGCAGTCATTCTGGTTTAACCCCGGATGCTAGGGCGATCTGGCATATGTGCTCTAGTCTTTCAATGTGCTCAAAAGCATCCCAAGGATTGCTACCCATAGCACAAACACCATGTTGTGCTTGCCCAACTATATCGACATTGTACGGAACTGACATTTTGTAAAAAGTTTCAGATGCCAATTCTTGTGATATGGCAGGAAGTACTGGTACATTATTTCCAACCTTTGTGTATCTATGCACCTCTGGAAACTCTTCTGCTAGTTCTCTTAAGTTCCACCCTGCCCTCATTGCAGCGATGGTGTAGGTAGGATGGAGATGAAGTACAGATTTAGTTCTGTGCCTAAACTTCTGTTGCAACTTCCAGTGCATTTCAAGTTCTCCACTAGGGTTCAGCCCATCTAACACCAATTTATTTTCAAAGATTGGTATCCTTACGACTGTCTCAGGTATGATCGTAGTCTTTCTCACTGCCGATGGAGTGATATAGAGTATCCCTGCTCCTGCCCTTCTCAATGAACAGTTACCATCTCTAGTAGTAATCCATCCTCTCTTGTGTGCTTCTCGCATCACATCGCCCATTGCTGTAATCACTTGTCTCTCCTATCCCACAAAGTTTCGAATACATAGTGAGAAACTATTAATAGCATGTGCAACATAATTGTGAAATGTGTCGCTTCTTTGATAGATCCAGTGAAAGCCCATGTCGTCAGCAGAGTTATGGTAATAGAACACATTCTCCAATATAAGACTTTTTTTAATCTTTCTTCTGATTGCCAGTTGATCATCATCTCTTCCTCCAACCCAGTAATACCAAAGTCAAGAACGACAGTACTATTCCAGATGGGGATGGGCTTGAACTACAAGACTTAACTGGTTCAGATAGTTCATTGCTATCCAGTGTATCCTCATTAGGATCTATATACGGCTCTCCAGTGTCTTCTAAGATTTCTCCGGTGTCTTCCTCTATCGACTCTTCAGAAGGCTCTACAATTGGCTCCTCAGAAGGCTCAGAGACATTATCTTCAGGCTCCCAATAAGGGACTCCAATCTCTACCCCTTTTAACGACAATCCTACCTCATGAGCAAAAGGATTTATGTTTCCTATGTCAAAATGAGATACAAAATTGAACTCATCCAACATAAAAGTCTCTCCAGTTTCAACTTGAATGGGGAGAAAGTATTCATAATATGCTGACTGGTTTGCTCGCTCTCCAAGATTAAGATACGTATCCCAAGCCATTAGATCTGCTCTACCACTCACATACACATCCCACTCGAACAAAGTTACTTCGTATTGTGTCTGTACCCTGTATTCAGAGTTCATAAAACCCTTTGCTTGAACACTAGATTCTACATTGGCGCCACCTTGAACTGGTACACCATTAATGTTTGTCCCCTCTGGGATAGATACTGCGGACATAGCGGAACCTTCTGCTCCTGCTGAGGACTCTGCTCCAATACCATATTGATTGGAGAAACTCATTTGTCCGTATGCGTCGATACCATAGTTCTCAAACGGAACAGCCCAATCCCAACGGAAAGCACCTTGTTCTCTAGATACGTCTGTGATAGCCTCGACAGTCACGACAGGATATTCACCCCAGTCTGCCCAGTCATCAGCCCACAACTCACAATCAGATCCAAATAGATACCAAGGGCAATCATTGCCCGGCGTTGCACGTACTTTTACTACTGCAACATAGAAGTCAGATCCTCTGTCTATGGAAGACTGGAACCAAAAGAACTCGATGATGCCATCAATAGAGTTCCCATACTGATCTGCCGTTCCCAGATAAAGTGTATTGCCTTCAAAGAAAGCATAGTTGTCCGGACTGGGATTATTATCCAAATCAGTTGCGACGTTAAAGGTGACATCTAAGTCACCTTCTAAGATCGACGCTCCTGTGTATGAAGTTTCCGGAACATTCAATTCGGCTAAAGCCAAGTTTGCCATTAATGCTAGTATCATTCTGCTCTCCTATAATCATCTTCTATCCTAACAACATCTTCAGGATAATCAGTACTGACTTCTAGCAGAGTCACGTCTTCAGATACTGCCTCAAACCTGTGTACTGTCATCGGGTATACGTGATAAGACTCTCCTTCTTCCACGAAACACTGTTTTAATTCTCCATCTCTAGCCACAGAGTAAGTTAATTTTAATCTACCTTTAAGTACATATATTGTTTCTTCTTTGTCGATATGGTACTGCAAGGATAGTCTGTGTCCTTTTTTGATGTGCAAAATCTTTCCCATATATTTACCCTTGACATGTGCCCACCAAATCTCACTACCCCAAGGTTTGTCTACTTTTTTCATTATTTCTCCTGTTTATTGATCCATTCAACGTATTTCTGCGTTGTCTTGTTAACTAGTCTCTGCCAAGCCCTTTTTTCTATTGGAATCTCCATTCTATTGGCAATTTCTTCTGCTTTGTGCCAAGCAAGAACTTCTTCCATAAGAATCATGGTTTTCTCTTTAATGTTCTTATTACCTGAGTGGTTCATGAAAAAGGTTGAGTCTTCTTCATTCTCCATCATCCTAGATACATGTCCAACCTCGTGAAGAAGTATGTACAACTTATCTCTTGGAGGTGTTCGCCCACTGACTTCAATCTTCTTGTTGCCATAGTGGTAGATAAAAGCATTGTCTTCTGCTAACAACTCAACCTCGGCATCGTACTCCATGTGTGCATATCTGCATACTTTCTGAATCCATCGATAATAATCTGAGAATTCATATTTATAATCTAACACTTTTCGTAACCCTCCTCTATTAAAAACTTTATAAAGTCGTCAAACCCTCCAATAAACTCTTGTTTACCATTAATCTTTGAGACTTTCACTATAATTGGAACAGTGCTATGATCATATACCTTTTTGATTGACTCGAAATAATCAGGAGACTTATCTATCAAGATCAGCGCATGATCAAAGCCATGTTCATTCATTTTATTTATAGCGTCTACACAGAAAGGACATTTAACTTTTGCATATATCTTGTAATAATCTAGCATCACGTTTTACCCCTTAAGAATACTAGTCGCAGTACTATACAATTTTTTCCTAATGTCACGCACTGAACCTACAACTACCATCTCTTGCCCACTGGCACCTTTGTGGATTGCTATCCTAGTGAACTCTGCACCAGTGTGAATACCATCAGGCAGACGTCCCTCTGAGAGCAATCTCTTAGTGTTGGTATCGGGTACTAATGACACTACAAAATCCGGATTTACAAATACCTCTCTCAGTGAATACGTCTTTGTGGTAACAGAATTCTGCATCACCTCAATTAATTTTTTCATAACTTCTCCTTTTATTATAATAGTTAATTTTGCTTAAGTCTACCACAATTTCTTCACAGCCATTGATGACTACTCTGACAGGGTTGGGATAATCGTGAAAAGACTTGTTTTCTTCTTTTAGTCTCCCTAGGAATACTCCTCTAAGACATTTCTTTGTCAATTCTAAAGTCCAAGTGTTAACATTCGTATACCATGAAGACTGCTTGATTGACACTAAGTCGCCCGGAATAATAGTACTATTGTACATCAGTATCCTCTTGTGGAGGGATATCGTACTGAGATGAAATGCGTATCTTCTCGTACGAGAGACAGAGAGATTGTTGCTCTTCTAGATTTTTGTCTAGTATTGTTAGGATCTCTCTTATTCTCTCAATATCTTCTGATGCGTCGATATATCTACCTTCTTCTGCATTTCGAGATGCGTCATTAAGTAATGCTCGCGCACCAATCAGGCGATTTGATATTGTTACAAACTCGCCATCAATTTCTTCAGGAACTTCATCTAGATACATTGTTTTCTGTATTGTTATTTTCATTACGTAACTCCTATATGTTATATACGTTTAAGTATCAAGTTTTATTCAATTTGAATGATAGCGTGATTGGTATTTAGCAAAGTTGATGCTGCAGATACAGCATTTGTCAGTGCAGTCTTAGTTACTTTAACTGGATCAACAATTCCTGACTCGTACATATCACACATCTGATGATTACGGAAGTCATAACCTGAGTTAACATTTTCGACACTTGTCACTTGCTGAATCAGAATATCTTCGGATAACCCTGCGTTAATACACAATTGTCTAAATGGTGACTCACAAGCCTTGATAAGGATGTTTGATCCTATCCTTTGATCATCGTTCTCAAACTCTAGAGAATCGCCATCAGAGACGAATATGGCTGTTAGTAGGGCTGTACCACCTCCTGTAATGATGCCGTCTTTCTGAGCCGATCTGACGGCTTCTAGAGCATCTTCAATGCGATGCTTAGTCTCAATCATTTCAACATCTGTAGCACCACCAACTCTAACAACAGAAACCCCACTAGCAAGCCGAGTAATACGCTCGTTGTATACTTTCGCTTCGTGTTCTGTTTCTGTTTGCCTGAGGAGTGCTTTAACAATTTCAATCCTTTCTTCGACTGCTTCTCCTTCACCTTTACCTCCTACGAATGTAGTGATAGACTTGCCTACCTCAATAGACTTACTAGTCCCTAAGTTTTCAATCTTTACATCTCTCATGAGTAAACCTGCTTCTCTAGAGATATAATCTGCACCAACAGAAATAGCCAAGTCTTGTAAGATAGACTTTCTCTCTTCTCCGTATCGAGGTGCTTTGATTGCTACAATCCGCATTGTACCACGGATTGCGTTCATGATAAGAGCAGCAAGTGCCTGTCCTTCGATTTCCTCTGCCACAATTACAAGTGGACGTCCGTCTCTTGCGACTTGTTCTAGGAGAGGGAGCATTTCATCTACTGTCTCTAAGCGTTCATCAGTGACTAATACCAAAGGATTGTCATAATAACATACCCCTCGTCGCTCATCTGTCATGAAAGCACCTGCTGCAAAGCCTGAATCTATCTTGAAACCTTCAATCAAATTAAGACTAGTCTTGTTCGATCTTGCTTCTTCGATGATTACAGTACCATCCTTACCTGCGAGATCAACAGCCCTTGCCACTAGATCACCAATCATCTTATCATTATTGGCTGAAATACGTGCAATATGCTGAATGTCTTCAACAGATCGAATAGGACGAGCAACACTTTCTAATCCTTGGATCAGAAGTTCGCATGTCTTATCCATTCCTCTTTTAAGTTCAATCGGAGATACACCGGATACAATATACTTCTGTGCTTCGTTGATGATTGCTCTCGCTAGCACAGTTGACGTTGTAGTTCCATCTCCTGCATTTGTATTTGTTTCGTGACTTGCTTGCTTTACAATCTCTGCAATGGCATCAGTCACCGGATCAATACCTCCAAACTCTCTAGCAACTGTCACGCCGTCTTTAGTGACGTAGCATGGCTTGCCTTTGTTCTTGAGAAGAACATTTTGTCCTTTCGGCCCTAGTGTAGAAGCGACAGGCTCTGCCAATTCATTTACTGCATTAACAATAGCCTCCCTTAACTCTTCACCTTTCAAAACGATTTTCTTCACTTTTTCCTCCAATGATTATTCGTTATATATATTATACGTTTATAATCACCGTTTTATTCAAAGTCAACTACAATTTTCAGAAGTTACTAAGTTCGTAGGATCAATTTTTGACATGGCAGTTAATTTCTCTTGTATACCTTGTAACTTTTCCCCAGTTGGATCTGATGCAAAAGACACTACAGCATTAACATATTGTGAATAAAATGTATTCAATAGGTTCAATGTTTTGATGATCTTATCAATATTCTCTTGCTTGCCATTGGCAGTTACTTGAGCACTCAACTCTAACTCTTGCTCAATTTTCTGAAATCCAGAAATACCAATAACACTATCATCTACGATACTATCAAACTTTATCCCAAGCAGAGGTGCAAACTTAGAAACCAAGTCATCATAGTCTTTCTTCGAACGAAACACATACGTACCGTCTTCTTCCTTTGACATTCTTGTTCCTTTTTGGTTGGCGACATAATAATCTAGATTATTGATCATCTCCCCTCTATCAACTTTAAAGCATGAGATTGAGTGACTTTCTGTTGATTTCTTGTTAAATAAAAGATAATAAAGTCCTAAAGCGTGTTGAGGGACATCCGAATCAGAAATATATGACTTTGTACCTCCTTCTACTCTGAATTTTATTCCTAATGTTCTCATCAAATTAGTAAATGAGCCAGATAATTTTGAATCAGATGACGTTGTTTTGAGAGAAATTCCTATATTGTTACCTTGTATTTGTATATCTGCAATGGTTGTCGAAGAGGCTGCTGGAATTGATTCTCCTCCTATAAGTCCTGCAATAAAACTTTCATTGACGAAGCCTGCTGGTGAGCCAGAATATTCTTTAAATATCATAGAATATGAACTCATTACAACATGTCGAGTGAACATAGAAGACAAATCTGTACAACCATCACTATCCTCAGGAGGAACAAAATACTTCGCAAGAGCATTAATTAAAGTTTCAATTAACTTGTCTCCTGAAACTGATTTTAGTTCAGTTACGAAATTATTAGATTTTCTTATAACGTCGAAAGCATCTTTGATGTTCATCTGATCTCTTTGTCCCGACTCTGTTCCTGTGATGAGGGTTCTTGCAATGTCTTGTACATTTAAGATACTGTCACCTTCAGCGCCATTACTACCAATATCGCTCTTAACACTGTCAACGTTACCTACTACAGATTTCTTAGATGGATCTATCGTCGGTGCAGCCGCTGCGTCTTCTTTCAACTTCTCCCTCTTGTCGACAGCCTCAGCCAGTACTCTCAGTAGCATATCATTTCCTTTAAAATTCATTTCAAGTCCTCCAATAGTTTTTCAATGTCAAGTCCTGCACAATCAATCTTTGTTTTCTTGATATGATAATGCGACAAGAACCCTTTAAACTTACCACTCTTTGCAGAAGCGTCATAGGCGTTCTTAGTGCTTCCAGTCAATGTCTCTAGTGGAACACCACAAGCCAAGTGAATGGCTTTCCAGAGGGCTTGTAGGGCTTGCAATTGTACAGGATAGAACCCTAGGTGAGTATCTAACTTCTTTCCATGAACTTCTGCATCTGTTACGATTGGACGTTCACCAAATCCATGCTTCTTGTACCACTGCTGCCACTTAGGATAGTAAGCATTTGAAATCTCAACACCTACAGAAAGGTTGTTGATCTTTGAAACACCTGCATGCCATCCAATATGCTGAAGATCCATTGTCTGATAGATGGTTCCGTCATTGTCAATCAAGAAATGTACGGATATACCACGCTTATCAAGGACACGTTGACATGACTTCGACGACAAGCAGACATCCCAGTGATTAATAAACTGAGTAATCTTTCTAGGCTTCTTTCCTGCTTGGGAACGATAGGCTCCCAATTTTGCCATCAAGCCGCCCTTGTCTGTCCATAAGACAGTCTTATCCCATTCAATAGGAAACTCGCTACCATTATAGACGATACGTGCTAGTCCATCATTATCATAGTTAGGCGAGACATAATCAGAGATCTGTGATTCTCTCTCATTAAAAAGGACACGGAAGGTTCCCGGCCCACACAACCCATCGGCTGCAAGCCTTCTATCCTTCTGCCAGTTACGAATGATGCGAGTTAGTTTCTCGTCAAACGCATCATGCCCAAACCAAGTAGGATCCCATCCTAACTTGGCGGCAGACGCTTCATTGTAAAATTCTTTATCTATAGCCATAATATATTACTCCAAAATTTTATCAGCAATGCCTAATTTAATTGCCTCTTCTGCATTTAAATAGACGTTTTGTTTTCTTCTCATGAAAGATTTTAGTTGTTTCTTTGTCATACTTGTTGCATCTGCTAGAGATTGTAGATAAATGTCTTGCATTTTTTTAATCTCTGAGAGTTCATTTTCCAAATTGTGCAAAGAACCATGGTTACCGGCAATCACAGAATGAATCATAACACGACAATTCTTTCCAATATAGCGTTCACCCTTTGTCCCTGATGCTAATATAAGCACACCGGCAGACATAACCTTGCCAATCCCAACTGTTTCAATTGGACAATCTTTCTTTACAACATTCATGATGTCAACAAGGGCTGCCATATCATCTGCAGAACCACCATAAGTGGAGACATACAATTTGATGGGCTTGCCTTCTTCTGTAAGTTTCCCTTCGTCATCATACTTTGGTTTGCCTACATGCTGTAACATCAGCAATGCGGAGATAACTTCAGCAATCCTTTCCTCTTCTACATCACCATAAAGTCCGACTGAGCGCATAGAGTTCAAATCGTCTTCCTTTTCAGCCTCTTCTGATTTGGCTGCTACCATCTCTAATAGTTCTTGGAGAGTTATTTGCTCTCCCTCTTCTGACTCTCCCTCTTCTGACTCTTCGCCGTCGAATTGTTGATCTTCAGCAAGTGCGTGTTGCCGCTGTTGATCTACAACATCTTCCGAAGTTTCTTCGTTTTCTTCATTATCTTTGTTCATAACTTCTCCTTTGTTAAACAAAAAAAGGGCGAACTACCCACATTATAGATAGCCTGCCCTTATAATACGTTTGAATTTTGCAAAATATTCAGATTACTTTCTTTTTGCAGACTCTCTCAATAAACGTCTAGCCACACGACGAGTAACTTCAGCAATGACTTCTTCATCGTCCATTACTTCAGTATCTGCGGCTTCCAAATCAGCATCAACATCGTCAGCCATCCCCAAATCACCTCCTTCGGGCGCTGCTTCCATATCTTCCATGCCTTCTTCTTCATCACCTTCGAGTTCCATAGAGACTCCTTGAGACTGTGCCCAATCTTTAATTGCGCCAAGTAGATCCATTACCATGCCTTCGGCATCGTCAGATCCTGCATCCATTTCTGGTTCTGCAGCCATTTCGTCTTCAACTTCCATGCCAGCATCCATTTCTGGTTCTGCTTCCATTTCAACTCCCTCTTCTTCTTCCACTTCATCAAGTAGTCCTTCTTCCATTTTCTCTTCTTCTTCATCGCGATTGTACTCGGACTCACTTAAGAAGTTAGAAACATAAGTAGGCTTGATATTTGCGTACTTCATGAATTGACGAGTAGTACCCTCGTTTAAAATTAATTTTTTCTTAGCCATTTGAAATCTCCTTTTTGTCATGACAAATTATGCATTTTGTTTTAATTAGTGATATTCTATCCAAAAATCATAAATCCGGATGATCTTTTTCAATTATATCGAAAATATTTTCAATTTCAGAATCTTTGAATACAAAGTCTTCTTCAATAGTATTTAGTCCTTTCGTTATCATTTCTTCATTCTTTTTACGATTTTTAGATGATTTTACATAAGATTTTTCTTCAAGCAATTTGAAAAAGAATTGGAAGAACTGCTCATCGTCATTAATTAGTCCGGATATGCATCCTCTGATAAAGTCAGATTGGGAGATGCCGTAGTGTTTTAATTTAATTTTCAAGTCAGCATGACGCTTCTCTGTCTCTAAGAACAGTATTTGTTTATCTTTCTTAATTCCTTTCATAGCAGTTCCTCCTTAATTTAATCCGACTTACTAGAGTTTAAATAAATATCATCATAATCTTTATTTTGCCCTTCATCAGCCAATGGCTTTTCTTTGGCATCTGTACTTCCTAGTGCTCCATCACCTCTTTCGGACATTGTGATAGGATATCCATATAGATCTCCGTCATGACGACAGTAGGCTCGGAAAGGCACAATTGGGACTAAAACTGCCTGAGCAATCTTGTCTCCATGTCTAATCACTTGAGGGTTTAACCCTACATTGTGCAGATTGACAAACACTTCCCCATCATACCCAGAGTCCACTACACATGCACCAACAAGAAGGCTCCTCTTAGATGCCACAGATGATCTGTTCATGATTTGCAGCATGTACCCATGGGGAACTCCAAAGCGAAGTCCTGTGCGGAATAGCGCTCCAGTATTTGGATATATTATAACCTCTTCTGAAGACTCAGGATGAGAGAAATAGATATCCAATCCTGCATCTGAAGGGTTGGAGCGAGTTGGTGGAACTACATTATCATGTGTAAAAGTATATTCTAGAATCATTTTCCCTCTCCTAACAGTACAAACCCTTGTGGTGTATAAGTACTGGTTACTGGTTTATTATCAACCCAATGATATTCCCAACCATCATCTGTTCGAGGCTTGTTATAGCACACAGACTCAAATGGAAAGCCATTATTTTTCAACCATTGTTCAGTTACATCGGCATGTTCACTAGTCCTAGCAGTAAAGAAAGTTACTCTATTACCTTCCTCTAAGACTTTGTTAACCATATCCAAAGCACCATCAATTGGCTTTGCTGATAAGAAGCGATGTGCTTCTTCATTTGGTACGTCCTCACAAACTGTACCATCAATGTCAATAAGATATATTGTTTTATTCATTTGTCTCCTCCAAACTTTTGATCTAAATCGTATTTAGCCTTGGCAGATGCCATGCTCATTGAGAATATGGCTATAATAAAGAAAGCCAACATACTCCATCCGGGACTAACTCCCAAGTTTTCAGACAACTTAATAATAATTGCCCAGATTGAACAGACAACGGCAAAGAATAGCATCCCTTGCAGTCCATTAATCATTCCTTCTTTCATCCATTTATTCATTTATTCTCCGTTGTAGATAATTTATCGATTCTTCTGCTTCTGTGATTGTTTTTATAAGTTTAACAACTTCTCCTACAATATCAGGATGTTCCCCGATGCCTGTAGGACTCGAAAGATAGACACCAAGATTAGCCTCTGCCCTTTTTTTCGTCGCTATGAAGTGTGCTAGAGCCGCTTTAGTTAAGCCGTGAATATCTCTGCTCTTCATTCACCACCTCCAAACATTTTCATCCATACAACTGTGAATACCGATACAAGCACAATTGTTCCTATGAAAGTAATCATTCTTCCTCCTGTGGTTGCATTGCTTTGAGAATCGCATCGAACTTTGAAAACGCAGTGCGTAAAGAGTTCATTGATGATTCCATCTGTTCCTTTGACAATTCGCCAAAGTCTTCTGCTTCATACTCTTCTAAGTATGAGTTATATGTTTCTGCGAGAGCATATGCAGCGATTGCCAAGTCTCCCTGAGTTAAGCCAGATGTTTGCTCTGGCTCTTCATTTGATACTTCCATTTTTACCTCCTTTGGTAGTTGTTACTTATTATACGTTTGACAAACATTCTTTATTCAATTTAAAGTTACTTTTTCTTTTTCCGAAAGGTAGTTATATTAGATACTATGGGGGTTATATGTTATGTTGATGTTATTGTTTATTATGTCTTGCATGTCCGATGGGATGCTAGCATACGAAAAAGAGGTTGAGGTATATATAGAGGTTGAGTCTGAGTGTGAAGTGATAGAGGACACTGACTATGACTTTTCAGATCTTTGGGTTGATTCTTTTGTTCAGATTCGCTCACTGGATGGTGTTGATATATTTTGGGTTATTGATCCTTCAGGCTCTATGTTTGACGATCAGCCTGCAATCTTGGCAGGTATCCAACTCATGATGAACAGTTTGCCTGCTGTTGGGTGGAGACTGATGATTATTCCTTCTGATTACCGTGAAGTGACAAACTTAACTTCTTTCCCTATTGTTCCGGGTGATACAATAGCAGATGTTGAAGCGATGTATAGCGATCATATCAATGGACAGTATGAGGCAGGCTTTGATGCTGTGATAGAATACATAGACTTCAATCAATACGCCAATACTTGGCTTAGGAATGATGCTGCTCTTCTAATTGTTTTCGTCTCTGATGAGAATGATCAGTCTAGAGAACATGTAGCCAATGAGTTTGAGTTTATAAACTGGGCATTAATGCAAAGATCTCACACCTTTGTTGCTAGCATCATAAACTTGCCAAATGATGTCTCTGAATGTACTTCGAATGTGCCAATGCAGAATGTTGGAGAGAGATACGTTAACGCCACAAACCACTTCGGCGGTAATATTGTCGATATCTGTTCCGAAGATTGGAGTGCTGGTGTGGCACAAGCAGCAGATCAAGTCGTTCCTTATGAATGGATTGACTTGACACACGTTCCGCTAGATCCCAATTGGATATACGTTTATATAGATGGCATCCTAAATCGTGATTGGACTTACAACGCCACCTTAAACAGGGTTGAGTTCACTGTCATTCCAACAGGCAACTCTTTGGTTGAAGTAGTTTATAACTATTGAGATTTTTTGTCTTCTTCAAGCATTTTAAGTTGTTTGTTTGTCAATTGCACATTATAAAGTTCAACACCATCTTGAATATATTGCTGGATGGTTCTTGCTTCTTCCAAGAGTAGGATATCTTTATTCTCGATTTCAAACTCTTTTAGAATGCTCCATTCAAATGCTTCTTCTCCATACTTATTGAAGTCTTCTTGGAGTGGTTTGTTAGCGTGACAATTACCTTTGAGACATCTTAGATGTCTTTTCCATCTTGACTCTCCTCTTATTGTCTCGCCAATATAGACTTTGATATTCTCCAAGTTCTTTATTTGATAAACACAATTTGGCTCTTCTGAGCGTTTCTTTGTCTTTTTTTCTGTGATTTCTTCTTTGTTTTCAGCACGATACCTTGCACTTGTTGCTTGCCCTTTCGGACTGTACCGGTACCTTAGATGCGCAATTGCGAATTTCGGGCCGGATTGGTATTTCTTATTACTATTTCTAACAGACTCTTTCCCTTTCGGGCTTTGATTCCACTTTCTTCTATTCGCTTTGCCTTCCGGGGTTTCATTGCGTTGTTTGACTTGGAGACATTTGCATGTCCTGCATTGCCATATATGTCCACCTTTCGAAGCCTTATTCTTATAAAACTCTGCTAACGGTTTTTCAATTCCACATTTTTTGCATTTCCTTGTATTCATTTCTGCCCCTTGAGAACCAACTCAATTAACTCTGACTTGCTCATAGCCGTTACTTCCTTTCTTGATAGACTGCCTTCCTTTACTTCCGGAGTGTAGTCTTTCTTGTATCCGTTCTGAATCATCTGTTCTGCAATCTTCATTCGTTCATTCGCAATATCAACATACTCTTCTGATATATCGATACCTAACCAACGTCGTCCATTGATTGCTGCCATCTTTGTCGTAGTTCCTGCTCCTACAAAAGGATCTACAATAAGATCTCCTTCGTTTGTCCAAGTCATAACATGATCTTCTGCTAGTGATTCCGGAAACATTGCCGGATGTTTGAAAGCAAAATCGTCATTTGTTGTATACTTTTTACCTGTATTATACTTCCAAACGTTGTGACGGGGGGAAAAATTAGGCGTAGGCTTTCTGTTCTTTGCCTTTACGAGTTCGCCGGCTGCGTTGCGGTTCGTCGATGTACCGAACGAGGTGTAGCCGCTCCACTTGTTGGGCTTGTCACAGATGAGGTTCGCTGTCTTTGGTTTGCCCTTGCTGAATACAAACATGTACTCAAACACCTGAGAGTATCTATTACCTGTGCGTCTTGCAGGAAAGGACGAGCCATTCTTCTCATAGATCATTGTGTCGTGGATGTTTAGTCCCAACTCTTGAAAGAAGATGGCTTGTCGAAAGGACGAACCAGTCTCAGAGCCCTTCTTTGTTGCATCTCCTACAACCCATACAATGACTCCACCCTTTGCCAACTTCTGATACATCTTCCGAGCGATGTCTTCAAACGGAAATGAGTATCCATTGTAATCTCTCAATTCATCATAAGGCGGTGAGGTGATAAATGCATCTACAGATTCATCCTCTAGTTGATCCATCACCTTCACACAGTTTCCTAATATAATTTTATTCACTTTCCCTCCCTTTTCATTTCTTTTAAGCATTGTTTGAACCGAACTATGAACTCTGACGCTGTCAACAACTCTCCGACTAGCATATGTGCTTGTTCTTCAGGTGTTGAGCGATCAGCCAAAAACATTAACAACATTCTTTCAATAGTTTCAGTCTGTTTTATCTTCTCTTTAATTTGTTTCTTTGTGAGCATAGTAAACCCTCCTATAGTATATACGTCTGAAGGGCACTATTTATTCATTTTTTATTCCCAACCGCACTCCTTGAGAGCCTTGCGTACGTCTTCCAAGGCATCGGTAAACCTCTTGCGCTTTATTGTCTTTTCGTGCCCTAAGACATAGCCTTTCCAAGTTCCCATGTGCATAAAGAGGTGTACAACCAAGTCTCCATCTTCATTAAAGTATCTGAAGTTATTATTTTCTATTTCCCATTTGTTCTTTACCATTTCTCCTCCTTAACCCAATAGCCTGAAACGTTTCCCAACTGAGCGTGTACTAAATCCCCACTGTTCTGAGTAATCTAGTCTAGCCATGTAGGGCTGATTAACATACACTGTATCTGTGTCCCTAGGATTCCAGCACTTGATGTCAACCATTGCATTGTTTGAGTCCACAACTTTAAGAATCCAATAGTCCTTGCCTTTAGTTGTTTTCTTCTTTAGTAACTTACGTGGCACAAACCATACCAACAGTTGATCGTCTCCACTAGATTCCACAGACATTGCCATCTCATATTCTGAGATTGGAACTACTGGTAGTTGTTCTAATTTTATACGAACGTTATCACTCATCACTAGATCAAACGGAAAGATACCAGTTAAGTCTGACTTCTGAGATATTAATTCATCTCTAGAGAAATCTCCCTCGTGCTTATATAATTCTATATTCTCACCGAACTTCTTCTTGTTCTTGGGACGATCAACAACTACGGCACTCCAGAAATGTTTCATGCCAGTGAACCTGTCGTCCATCAAATGATCACACGCTCCTGCTCTCACAAGCACGTCTAGAGCCTTTTTATTAAGTTTGCTATACTTGACGTCAGGGTTGAATAGAAAGTCCTCTACAGTGTTAAATGGGCGGTTATTAACCACTTGTTCCATGGCAGATGCACCTAGTCCTTTAATAGTAGTCAAAGGCTGAAGCAAAGAGTTGGATGACGAATCATATTCCCACTGCTTTCCAGATATATTTACATTAAGTTTAGAGATGGTATACCCCAAAGTCTTCGCAGTAGCGATTGCAGATTCTTTCTTCTTGTCTGAAACTTTATCTAGATATGCTGCCAGCCACTCACCCTCATGATAAGTCATAAGCCAAGCACATTGATATGAGATCATAGAGTAACACACAGCGTGTGATTTGTTGAAACCATATCCAGAGAAGTATTCAAATGTTTGCCACATTGCAGTAGCATCTTCTCGTCGCATTCTCTTCTGAACACAGCCTTTGATAAACCTGTCTCTGATAGAGTACATCAATTCAGCACCTTTACCTGTACCTTTCTTAGTCAAGAGTTTACGAAGCAAGTTACCCTCATCCAAAGAGATGCCATCTCCCAACTTGTGAGCCAGTAGGGCAATCTGCTCCTGAAAGATTAGAAAACCATACGTCTCTTCTGTAACGTCACGTACAATTTGGTTCTCGTAGAACACATCGTCTGGTGCATCTTTAGCCTTTACATAGTCTTCATGTACACCTGCAGATAGTGGGCCGGGACGGAAGATAGAAGTGATAGCAGAGATGTCAACAATAGAAGATGGCTTGACAGACTTACAAAAGTTCTGTGCTCCAGACTCTGTGAACTGAAAGATTCCAGCCCACTTACCTTTATGAAACACATTCTTGTATACTCTCTGATCATCGAAGTTCAGAACAGAGGGATGCAAATTCTTGTTATAGAACTCCTTAACTTGTATGAATGATGGATTGATGTTACCTTGCTTCTTGAGTATTCGCTCGATAGCACCCTGAATCATACGAAGGGTTGTTAACCCAAGTAAGTCGAACTTGATGAAACCCATTGGTTCAAGTTGACGGACGTTCTGCCCCTCACTCCATGGAGTCTGGATTACGCCACCTGATTGAATCAAGGGCATGTGTCTATCCAAGTTCTCTGCAATCACCACGCCACCGGCATGACGAGAGCAAGATCGATATTGCCCAACCATAGATTTGACATGCTTTTCTACTTGTGGATATTTCTCCAAGAAAGACTTGAGAGTACTTGAGAACTCTAACACCTCTTCCCATGTGGGAATATACATACCTGCTTTGATACCATGCTTCTTCTTGGCAAGCGGAGTTGCTTCAGCAATCATTTTGCCTGTTACAATGTTAACTTCTTTAAATTCAATGTCATACATTTTGGAGATGTCTTTGATTAAAGACTTTAACTGTAATGTGTTCCAGTTGGAGATAGGAGCCACACAGTCAGTTCCCCATTCCTCAATGAGGTGATCCTTAAGTTCCATAGGTTCTGCTACATCATAATCGATATCTGGGTAATCCTTAGCATCTTTACGCAAGAAACGTGAAAACAGTAATCCATACTCAATAGGATCAACCTGTGTTATGCCAAGTGCATATGCCACTAAAGATCCGGCTGCTGAGCCACGTCCAGTACCTGTGAGCATCATATTAGATGCTTTGTCTGCCACTGCTTTCATAGTCAAGAAGTACTTTGAGAACCCACGTTCTGAGATTACAGACAGTTCTTCATCAATACGTTCTTTGTATATTCTGGCTGTTTCTTTGTTTGCTCTGTTCTGATCTTTGAGGATATTGAACATCCCTTCAGTTGTAAGGCGCTTAAGATAGCCATCTTCAGTATATCCAGACGGTACAACAAAATCTGGTAATCGTACTGTATTGTCCGGAAGGAAGTCTTGGATACGTTCAAAAGCAATAGTTTGTGTCTCTTTGATAGAATCTAGGACAATATCATCGTCATAGGATACTCCACACTCGTTTGCATATCTCTTGTATGATTCCCACATTTGTTCTGCGTTCTTAGGATAAAGTTCGCACTCTAGTTCTTGAACCTCGGCAGGAAGGGACATATCTAGCCACTCTGGCTTAGATCTACCAAGCCAACCAAGTCGCTTATATAGTTCTCTGTCTTGCCATGCTTCAGGTGTTGGATAGTGAGAGTCTGCTGTAGAGATCAACTTAAGCCCAGTCTCTTTATGGATCTGAATTATGTGACGATTAAGTTCATGTTGTTGAGGAACACGGTTCCATTGCAACTCTCCATACCATCGATCACCCAAAATAGATTGAAAGCGCTCTGTTAGACGTCGCATCTCGCTTAAGACGGCTTCATCACCTTCCTCGTGAAGACTCCAGTAAGCACCTGCATAGACTCCCCCCAAACAAGCAGAGGCTGCAATAACATCCTCTCCATACTTCTCTAAGAGTCCGAAATCAACTCTAGGCTTACGATAAAAATAGTCACCCTTGTGAGACTCAGACACCATCTTAAAGATATTGTTAAGCCCCTTCTGACTCATAGCAATAAGAATAAGATGACGAGAGCGATTAATGTCAGAACGTCCTTTAGACTTAGATTCTCCTTCTGTTTCGATTGAGATTCCTGATGAATCGTCTTTGATCTCTTTCTTGCGCTTCTTGTCTGCTTTTGCTTGTTCATACTTTTCTCTCCATTCTACTACATCTTCAATAAAATAAGCCTCAACGCCAAAGATTGGCTTGAAGTCTTTTCCTGCTTCTTTCATCTTCTTGGCGTGGAGTACTTGATAGGCAAACCCATTCATGTTTCCATGATCAGTGAGTGCTAACGCTTTTGAGCCGTTAGAGTGGGCATAATCCATGTGATCCTGTGGGTATCCAAAGCCGTCAAACGGCGAACCTACACCAGAATGTGCATGTAAATTGACGAAATCAATATTCTTGATATCCATAATAAAAACTCCCTTAGTCGTATTGTTTGTTGTTGTATGATTAATACGATTGAGGGAGTTGATTTATTCAAATAATATGTTACATATTGTGAACATATGAATTATAAACTTCATCCTTTGATTTATAATTTTCCATTGTAAACTGATTATCCAGAAACTTTGGAGGATTATTCGAATTTCTCAAGATTTCGTTAGCCATCTCTTCGCCGATTTGGTATTTACCATCTGATACATCGCCGATAATACTCAAAAAGTATCTAGGCTCACCAGAATTAGAAGATCTAACATAGATTGTATAATCTTGCCCTGCTTGTGTTTTTCCTCTTCTTTCATACTCAGGGCCTTTGCCTTCGAGTACATTAGCCAACTCCTCTTTGATAAGTTGCTTGATATAAGATTTTGTTACTTTCATTTTAATTTCTCCTTAAATGAGTATCGATTGTAATAAATAGTCAACATTTTTCTTATTCTCAGTATTCAAATAAAGTTTTTCTATACCTTGAAGGTTCTATCCATTTTTCAACAACTGGCTTTGCGATTTCAACGTTCGATTCTGCCCACTTCTTATATCCATCAAATGAAGTGGCTTCAAAATAGTAAGAAAGATCCAAGGTTGTGGCATCTTCCCCAAGTTGCGAGAATACGTCCTCAAGTTGAAAATGTCTTCCACTCCACCTTTCTTCTGCAGGGAGCAACTCTCTAGGTATGCCTTCTTCATTTTTCTTGCCTCCGGGAACATACCTGCCTGTACCTTCTTTGCGAACCCAAGCGCGACAGTTTATAAAATCCTCTTCATTAAATGTGAAGCCCAGCATCTTTCCCTGCTTTATGCCATCTCCCTGTGATGTGATTCTAAATCTCTTGTGAGTGGATATTGGCTTCCTATATTCTCTAATCATCTCTGGAGGGTAGAGGCTCCACGGGAATGCAACGTAATACATATTAGGCACTACCCACTTGGAAAGTTGATTAGATACCCTATAAGCCATATATGCGCCTTCTATAATGCTCCAACCATAAGAGTCTCTCTTGTTCCTGTTCTTAATATCAATCGACGTAAAATATATTGGTATCATTGATCTTTTTGCAAACCTATCGGGATCCATTGGACGATGATAATTTACCGGATCATAAACATAATCTCCTACCACTTTCTTAAACATTGGCTGAATATCTGGATCTGCAACTATCCATATTGTCTCACAGCCTGCCCATGCACATTCCATGATTGCTCTATGGATCATCAGGTAGTTGTCGTTGATTGGGAGCATACATGGGTGATAAGGCAGATTATACTGCAAAGGGATAGAAGACAGAGGAATTATTCCTGCCAAATGAAAGTTAAGATTGCTCAATGGAATTCCTCATCTAAAATATCATATTCAATAATATCTTCAATAGAATCAGCAATTCTAGCCATTATTGGAGATATCTCTCTTTCACCCAAGATCAGTTCAAACTTCTTTTCCATATTCCAGAATATAGAACTTTGAGTTCTTAACCTTACTGCTGTCTGGCTATACTTCCAATGATCCAAGTTATCTTGACTGATGATAGACTTTGCACATGCTTTGTGCTTTCTCCCCTTATCTTTCATGAACACAGTCTCATATGCAATAGTATCTTCAAATTCACAATCTTTCGACGGAAACAAATTCGCTGATAGATCGTAAATCTTATTCATATGAATATAGTCGTTAACCATATAAGTTTTATTCCCTAATGTATACTTGGGAAAATCAAAGAGTATCGTTTTCTTTGAATTGACATTAATTATCTTATTGTCTGCTCGAATTGTAAACATTCTAATGTTCTGCCCCATTGGGATTGATTCTGTGAATGTATTCTCGAAGACTCCCTGAAGTGGCATCAATCCCATAACTCCTAGTCGATATGCCATGATATTCCATAATTCTAGTCTTTGCATGCCTCTAGTCTCTTTTTTACCTGATAGAAGTTCAAACTCTGTAATGCTGTTCTTAACCTGAATTCTAGACAGATCTAAATCGGAAGATAAGTGATAATGAGGTAGTGGCTTCAATGCCTCATCCGCAAAAATTGGGATTTGGTACTTGAACGCTGCAACCATGGCTTGGACTGTGCTACCGATTATTATCTTGTCAAAGTAGAGATCTGTCTCACGATGTGGATTTGGCTTCACTCTTCACCTTCCTATATGCATTAACTGTCACTGGGAATAAATCTGTTGCTAATTCTAGACATGCTTCTGCTACCTTCTGTATCTCCCACTGCGCTCCTTCATGTGTTCTGAGTTCCACAAACTTTAAAAGATTATTAAGATTAACTGTACCGTAATATTCTGTATATAAGTTTTGTGGCAAAACTCCTCTAGCCTGTTCTCTGCATACCCCAGCATCGATCAACTTGTTGAAGAAGTCTAATGACTGGACATGCCAAGATTTCATAGCGTCAGATGCTGAAATGTAGGAATCGATAAATTGTGGCGTAATAGTAGGGTTGGCAGTATTATTCTCATTGGATGCCTGCCTATTACTCTCATGTTGGGTTCTAAACTCTAGAGGTTCATAAAACTGGAGATTTTTGTCCGTATAACGTCTACTAATCTCGTTATAACTCCAAGTGCGGTGCCTATGGTGCTGAGAGCGAACAAACAAAGGCACAACGAATTTAAAAGTAATAAGATTATGCTCAAGTGTTGATGTGTGGCGATGTTTAATAAGGTAATTGATAAGTCGCTTGTCTCTTCTATCAAGTTCGGACTTTTCGATACCAAAAGAAACCCTTGCAGAGTTAACAACAGTGATGTCGCTGCCCATGTAATCAACAAGGCTAACTGAGCCAATATTGTCTCCGTAAGTAAAAATCGTTCTGTTATTAGCATTACTTTTGTCATCAGTCCCATTCATTTTGCCTCCATAAGTAGTACTATATAGTTTTCCGATACTATATGATACATTTTACCTTCAATCATGATATCTTCAATCATAGAGTTCTCTACATATGCTTCGCCACTATATTCTCTTTTGCAATCATCAGCACATGCAATGATATTTACTTTAGCATATCTCTCTACTTTTGTAGTTTTATAATCTTCCGGAAGCAAAAATGTGCCTTCCTCTTCTTTAATCTCTTCAATTGGCATCTCTACCAATAAATGTCTGTTAACTGGTTTCATAAAAAAATCCTCCTCTTGGTATATATTATACGTTTGAGGAGGACATTATATTCAATCTAATTTAGAAGATTTCGCAGGAACCTCCGGCACAGGCTAACTCACCTGAGAGATTTGTTTGATCTTCTTCTTCTGAGACATTGTCAAGATTAATTTCTTTCAAACTCTTGAGCATTTGATGATATTGCTCTTCTGTACAGTCTTCAAACGGAGCCTGTTTATAAGAATGATCATTAAATGGTAAAACTGATAATCCATTATAAGAATCACGATTGTTCCACATCCATTCTCCTACTGTTTCCCATTCGTTATCTTTGATGGTTACAGTGGCAGAGACATTGTGAGAATTCTGCCCTTTTTGATGCCCACCACGCACCCAAGAAGACGTTACAGTCTTAACCCTCTCCAACATGTCCATCGCACTCTCAGAACGCGTTATAGAGCCTTCAGGAGCCTTCTGCGGTGCAGAGATGACTGCTGTATCATGTGGAGAGAAATACTCATCTTCAACTAACTCAGGATGGTTCTGCACAAGATAGTTATAAATTGCTTCATTCTTTCCTACGCGAATTCTGCGTATATAATAGTCATTATGCCACGCATGGATACCACTGGACGTTCCTAGGGTTAAAGAAGTTGTGCCTGCAGGCTTTACACAAGTAGTTCTAGCAGCCGGCTTAATTCCAATTTGCATTGCTATTCTTCGGTTTTCTTTCTTAACTTCAAGTGATGCCTTGCTCATGTCTAACTCAAGTACTCCACCAGAAGCAATGCCAGTCATTGAGACGCCAACTAAAGCATCTTTTTCTGTTGTTCTTTGCCAGACTGGACGTAGATAATGAAAGTCTGTATATCCTGCCTGAAGAGTTCCAATGAATGCTGCTGCTTTTGCCCTCTTCTCTAACTCTTCTTGTGTATCGACATCTGAGACATTGATTTCTGTCAAATTACAAAATTGATACGAACGTAGAGCAATCTCACAGCATGGGTTTGTACCCCAGTCTTTATCATTAGAGAAATAGAATCCGGGCTCTCCTGCACCTGATGCTCTGACACGTTCCCAAATATCCATAAAGAATTCTTTTGTTACACGATGTCGAAGCAGTACTACAGAGTTATTTGCTCGTCCTCGTTGAGGGTTGAGTTCCCACCAGTTTCCTGATTTTGCTGCTAGCATCTCGATGTCATCTGCCGAAAACAAAGAGATTAGAGCGGCACGTCGAATACCACCTGCCAACACTGCATCAGCAATGTGACACATAATATCATGTGCTTCGATTGTAGTCAGTTTTTCACCATCCTCTTTCTCGCGTAAGATACCTTTAACCTTCACAATGCACTCGCGAAGAGGTTGTGGGCCGGGTGCTTTACCACCTGAAGTTACCAATTTGGCACCTTTTGCTCGAATATCTGAAAAATCAAAACGAATCTTTGATGTTCCCTTAAAATAAGAACTCAAAAGCACCTTGATTGCATCTGCCCACCCTTCGATAGAATCTGCTACTAGATATCTTCTAGTTCTGCTTTCATTTGGCTTACGGATTTCCGGTAATTTGTCAATATGATGACGTTGGACAGAAAAGCCAACTCCAGTTCCCCCCAAAAGCAAGAACATTGCTTCTGAGAATGAGCGAAGATCATCAACGGGCATAAAAGCACAGTTGAAGATGCGATTAGGAGAAACCTCAATTGGTTTACCTCCGAACTGCATGCTTCTCATAGATGGTAGTACTTTCTTATCAAATACCATCTTATATGTTTCAATAATCTCATCTGATAGGTTAGGGTACTTTTTAATATGCATCTCCATATTGCGAGTGACAAGTTCTTTCCAATTCTCTCGTCTCTGCTTGTCTTCCAGATATCGAGCGTATTTCATATGGACAGTTATGTCCGATAATATTTGATTTGATACTTCCATAATTAATTCTCCTTGTTTTTATTGTTTTTGTATCTTTCGTATAAACTTGCTTTGTGTTCAGAGAGAGATTTTTCTTCAATCTCTTGCATTGTCTCTGTAGATTCAGAAAGTACTTCCATACTAACAGTACTCCAATCTGCAATAATTGGATATACAATCCCATCGACTCCATTTCTATTTTTTGCTACAAACATTCTTCCTGTGTTATTAACTTTGTCCTGCGCTGTCCTAGAGACAGAACAGATAAAGTCAGCGACAAAACATTTATTAAATGCTTCAGATATTGATTCCATTGTAACAACCTCAGCGTTAAGTCCTGAACGGTTTGTCTGGGACGCTGTCCATAGTGGGCATTGGAACACTTGAGATATCCCACGTAATTCTTCATAAATATTTTCTAAATCATGTCTCTTTTCTCTAGAAATACTGACAGGTTTGAGCAAATCAGCGTAATCAACTACAATCATGCCTACTTCAATTCCTCTCTTTTTCAGTTTTTCTAAATGATTTCTGATAGTGTTAGTTGAGGCAGATTTAGTAGGATATTCCTTAATGATGAGAGAGCCTTCAATTTGACTAATTTCATCATAAACTTGCTCCTTGAAACTATTCAAGTCTGATAATGGTACTTTCGTGATGCATGAGTCATAACGTCTTCCAATTACCTTGTCAGAAAGTTCAAAGGTGTAGTGAACAACAGTTTTTCCGTTTTTAACTGCTTCTGAACCTAGGGCAGTCAAAACCATTGACTTACCTGCTCCAGTTGGCGCTACCACAACCCCCAATTCTCCCATACCGAGTCCACCACCTGTGATGTCGTCAACATGCTCCCAGCCAGTAGATTGTGGATTTCGAGCCTTAAGGGCATATCTTTCTTCAAAATCTGTAAGGTATTCATAACCTGCTTCATTTCCCAATCCTAGAGATAGTGCATCATTAATAATCTTGCTTATCTCATCAAACGAGGAAGACTGCATCAATTCTACAGTCTCCATCAGTGCTCCTTTTAATTTCTGCTTTCTGCAGAAATCTAGGCTTACTCCCATAATATACTCAGAGTCTTCCACTTCTGATCCGTGAATTCTACCAAAATACTCCTTAACCTGTCTTTGCAATGCTTCGTGTTCAGAATCTAGTTCTGTTCTTAGTATTGTAATCATTGTCTTGTATGTTGGATGAACTTTGTACTTTTCTCGATACATAAGTATCTTAGAAACAAATGTCTGCAGATATGACAGTTCAAAAAAGTTTATATCTAAAACTTCGGTAATCTGATCACAATAGTTTCTATCCTCTAGCATTAATTGTACCATTGATTCTTGAAAATGTTTCCCAAATCTGGAAAAATCTTCTGGCATTTTCTTCATATTCATTAACCCTCCTTGTTTGTTGTATAATCTATACGTTTATGTTGTTTGTTTTATTCAGAAATTATTCTCCTCATTGTCTGTTCAAGTACTTCCCACTTGAGTGACATGAATCCGTCTTCTGATAGCATTAGTTTAAAGCCTGTTAGATTGAAGTGTTTGTCTCTATCCACCAAGCAATTTTCAACCATTTGTCGTCTTTGATAAGAAACTGAAGGTTGGTAAAGTTGCATGATTTTATAATTTTCATCAATAACATCTTTATGTTCTAGAACTGCTTCTAGGTACTTACTTTTCTTTTCTTTTAAGAGATCGTTGGTAACCTTAAATAGATCTTGAGCACTATATTCTTCGTCTTCTGACAAGAAAGGAAAGAATTTAACTACCCTTCCAAACCCAATTCCCGGTACACCCGGAAGATTATCAGATGCATCGCCAACCATTGCTCTGGCTAGTGCCATGTTCTTTGGATGTATCTTAAGATCCTCCAATATTCGGTTCGTATTCAATACTTCCCATGGCTTTTTTGCAGGACGCATCAAGATAGTTCTCTCATCACACAACTGCATAAAGTCTTTATCATTAGATAAAATGATCTTCTGATCTTGAGCAACTCCTTTAGCCTGAACAATTGCTGAGATGATATCATCCGCTTCAATATCCTCAAACATGAATTGGCAAATTGGAAGATGTTCTAGGTATTCTAACAATCTAGATTGCTGCCATACCTTATTGTTTTTCTCTTCTTGCAAAGAGAAGTCGTATCCCATATCTTTTGGTAACCGAACTACCTTTCTTCCTGCTTTGTAGTTAGCATTGATTTGGCGTCTCTTTCTAGAGCCACCGCTTCCGTCCCAAACGATTACCACATCATCAGGCTTAGTTAGCCTAATAGACTTCTGTAAAGACTTTAAAAAGCCAATACAACCACCTGCAGGGTTACCCTGTATACTAATACTTGGATCCCTTGCATAGCACCTAAAAAACATATTAAGTGCATCAATAATTAAAATTTTTCTCATATTCCCTCCGTATCTATTATACGTTTGAGGGGGTAGTCTTATTCACATATTAAGTAAAAAGTTTAAATTATCTAATTCCGACTGCTAAAAGAAACTCTTCGCCCAAAGTTCCATCTTCCATCATCTTTTTAACAACGGCGATGGCTAGTTCTCTATTGCCGTCTGCTAGTTTGCTTTGAATCATATAAAACAACTCTTTTTCACTAAGATCGTTCTGTGTAATTCCAGAACCTTCAGGAGCATTACGCCAATCATGACTCATTCCTCCAAAGTGAGCGTCTAAATAGTGCCCCATGAAGGGGTGGTTAATTATTTTTTGAACTTCTCTTGGGGAAATTTGTGGAGCAGATTTCTTTTGCATCATATGTCTTCTGAGTCTAGACTCGTTTAATTCTTCTTTTACTAATTGCCTAATGTATGATTTTGAAACTTTCATTGCTATATTCTCCTGTTTGATATAAATAGTCACAAAAAAAAACTCCCTACCAAATTAATGATAGGGAGCCACAACATACAATTAACAAAGGAGTCATTTCGTACTACGTTCTACGTTTCGTTATCTTCGTAGTACTGGGATGCCTCGCCCAATCTTTTATCAAATTTCATGATGACTTCTTCATCAATAATCTCTAATACAATTCTTTTAAATTCTTCATCTTCTCGAACTATGTCGGCAAACTTTGATTTTTGAAACTTCTTTTCATATCCGTTCTTCTTTAAAGTAAACCAAGCACCGCTATTGTTGATACATTCTGATGATGCGATTGCATCAAACCAAGATTCTTCATCTTGTATACCTACTTCGTCACCCCATAGAATCTTGAAGTTACACATTCTTCCATGTGTTCCAAAGCGAGATTTCTCTAACTTACACTTAACTTCGGAACCGATTCTATATCCTTTATCATCAGTAACAAATGATGCTTTTGCTTTTCTCCCTGTTAACCAAATTCGGAGGGAATATGAATATATCAATGCTTTTCCACCGGGAGTAAAGTAAGGCGTAGTCATTGCTTCTGAAGGGCTACGTGTGATATTGTCTTTCAACTGGTTTAGTACCAACAATGCGGAGTTGGAGTTCGAAATTGGCTGAAGTAATTTAGCCAATCCTTTAGACAGAATACGTGGCTTAACTGCCATAGTACTCTGTGGGTTAAAATCGCCTTCTAAGTCAGCGATAGCCGGGGTAAGAGCCAAACTATCCCACACGAATAGATTGTTTTCTTCTCCCGATGTCAAGATCGTCTCAATTGTTTCTAGAACGAACTCAACATTCTGAGCCTGAATATATATGAAATCTCCATAATCTTCAACACCTTCTGTGTCTAATAGACATCCACATTCTTCCAAGAAATCAGAACTAATTGCCGACTCAGAGTCGAAATAATAAACATTATAACCTTTCTTTTGAGCATTTCCAGATATCTGAGCAGCCATATAAGACTTTCCAGTACCACTAAGTCCTGCTAATTCAGAAATCCTTCCAATTGGAATTCCTGCTTTTTTTCCTCTACATATAATAGAGTCTAGCCAAGTAGAGCCTGTAGGAATCCAATCATACACATCAGTTGGATTCTCTTGAGTTAAATCGTGTGCTACAGAGCCACCTGCTAACTTATTAATCATCTTCAATTTATCTTTGAAAGATAATTTACCAGCACTAGTGCTAGATTTTAAATTCTTCTTGCGAGCCATTTTAGTTTCCTTTGTTATACTTTATACGTTTGAGCATGTTGTTTTATTCAATTAAAAAGACAGTTTTTATAGAGAACTGTCAAACTCTCGACAAATAAATCTTATCGATTAGAAGGTGCGTTACTTCTGCCACCTCCAGAAGGGTTTCCAGTAGTGCTCGGCCATCCGCCGCCATTACCTTGTCCTCTTCCGCCTGATGAACCTTGCGATCCACCTGATGATCCTCGTGAACCACCTGAATTATTTCCACCATTCTTTCCCATTTTGAACTCCTTTTTTTTATTTAAAATAAGGCATCTGTAACCCCATGCCTACCTGCGGAACGAAAATCAACGGTTACTTACCACTCAAAGAGAGATAAAATAAACGGGTAGTTTTTGGAGAGAACTACCAAACTCTTACTAATATAGGAGATAAATCTATGATAGTAATTCTTTAAAAGCCGCATCTACATCGGAAGACTCTGATTTGGAATACTTTGTAGTACCAGTAGAGTTATCCATTGTTGAAGAACCTGCTTCTGCATTTAGGAACTCTGACAACATTGTTTCAATTTCTTCTGTAGTCTTTGAGTTAAAGTTATCTACAAATGAAGGCATTGAGTCCATGATTCGAACCGTCTCATCAGAAGATTCTGACAATGTACTTGGACGACGACGTGGAGTGATTTTAGTTACTGGGAACTGTGCTCCGGGAGGCTTACCATAATTGATAGTCAAATCAGTACCGCCATCGGTATCAGTGATATCCCCATAGTCCGGATTTGTTACCAATCCAATCAATTCGCCATAAGCCGTCTTACCATAGCCCCACAATTTGATGCCTTGTTCTTCATCACCTCGTACTACTACAGGTGAGAAAAAGCGTTCCTTTGCAAACAAGGTTTTACAGAACTTAAGTGTTTCAGTATCACCTGCCTTTTTTGCGTCATTATAAGTGCTCCAAGCAAAGTTGCATACAGGGCAATCATCGCCATGCATCTTCTTAGGACACAAAAATCCGGGATTCTTACCTACATTATAATGAAAGTAGAATTGCTTGAACGGATCACCATCTTCGGGACATACGATACGAATCGTTTGATCTCCGTCTTGTGGTTTCCAAAATGCGTTTTGGGTTGAGTTTCCATTGCCGTTTCCTTGCAATGCATTTAGTTTTTGTTTCATTTTGTTAAAATCTATAGCCATAATATTTCTCCTTTGTGTTAATTTTGACTTTTGTCTAAAGTAGGGATAATTGATTTATTATCCCTCTATAGTATTATACGTTTGAGTTGCTTGTTTTATTCAAACTTTGTTAATCTAATTCATTATCATCTACATATTTGTGTCCACCTTTTCCATCTGAAACTTTGTGATAGGTATCATCTCCACTCCAGCCTTGCTCTTCGGTTTGGTAGGATTCCTTTACAGGACGTCCTTTGTACGTTTTTTTACTCATTGAATCTCCTTATTGATTTGAGTTGTTGAAATTGTTAAGAATATTTTCATCTGATTCAAATGAAACCACTTCTTCTGTGTTTGCTGTGCGCCAATTGAATGTACGCCATCCCTTAGATTCAAGATCCCAGACAGTTTCCAGTCCCTCTTTAAGGTTACGGGTTTTGCCTGTTCCTTTGGTATTGCTTTCTACAAAGGTAGTTGGCAAGTCTTGGGAACGAACAAAGAACATTGTTCGAATTTCTCCATTTGATTTAGAAAAAGTTCCACGATAGTATTTTATGTTTGTCATTTTATCTCCTGTTTAGTTGACATATTATATACGTTTGAAGCCTTCATTTTATTCAGATTGAATTTTTGATGATGATTTCAAAGCAAAAGAAAAGCCTTCTTCTAGTTCTGTTGAATACACTCCAAAAGAAATTGACTTATCTCCTGATTCTGAAGAAGAGATATTTGTTAATTTTTCAAACAACTCTTCATCGTCTTCTATTCTTATACGATTGACTCCAAAGAAATATTCAATTTGATTAACATCTTTCATCTCAAAACAATCTATAGCCTGAGATTCATCGATATTTACAATACTAATGGTTCCTACTCTAGAACTGATGTACTTATCTCTAAATGTATCAAACACTGGATCTGAATTAATGTATATGTTATACCAATGTATTGATGTTGCAAGTAGTTTGTTGATCTTAGGATAGAAACTCAAAATAGATGTCTTCCCAACTATGTCAGACATAGAGTTATTGTTAAATATAAACATTCTCTCAAACACACCTGATCTAGTATACTCCTGAAGAATATGAAAATGTGCTCTATTTCTCATTATTGATTTCTTGTCTAGTGTAGATGAGTCTGGCTTGACATATACAATATTAATTTTCTTTTCTGTAAGTTCTTTCAAGATCCAAAGAGAACAAGCAGATACCTTTCCTGAACCGCAGACAATAAAATATACTTCCTCATCGTCATCTAACGAGCCTATGAGTTTTGCTAAATCTATTGGATTTGCATCATAGAGTTCTGCTGATTTCTGAGAGGGTATATAAAAACAATTCTTCTTTCTCTTATACTTATCCTCTGAGTCTAGTAAAAAGACTTTATACTGAGGATATTCTTTAAATAGTTCTGCTATCTTACATCCTGCTTTTCCTAATCCTATTATATTCATTTTAGTTTTAATCTCCTTATTTCTAATTGTTTTAGTTTATTAATAATATATTTTACTTAATATTATTATATTATAATCATTTTATTTTATTATTATAATATATTTTATATAATATTATATTATATATTAATTTTATTTAAATTATATAAATCCTTTCCTGCTGAAACAGTAGCAACAAATCTGCCCAATTTGGTGTTTCTGAATTCTTCAATAATCGGCTTTATAAGTTCCTTATCTTCGGAAGCAAAGTCCAAGATGACGCTGTCGTGAAGTGTGAACGCTATGTAACTCTTTCTGCCCTTCAAGAGTTCATAGATCGCCACCATTCTTTCTAGCACCAAGTCTGCACATGTACTTTGAATAAGGTAGTTTAAAGCATGATAATCATCACATTGTATTTTTCTTTTGAATATATTCTCAACTGAACCGTATATATAATATCTGCCCAATATTAAATCTCTATCATACTGCCCACTAGAGACTGTATCGTCTGAATTAGGATTATACAACCAAGCAAAGAATCTTTTCTTCGCTTCGTCTCTAGTACTATGATAGAGGTTTTTTGCGTTATAGTCGTGTATATCTTCGTCTGGCTGATCTAATCCGAGTAGAGCAAGTACGACTCTTGCCTCTGCTGCATTGTAATCTAACTCAATAAAGAAGTCATTGTTAGGCTTGATACAAGCCCTGTATTCTTTCTTCATGTTCATTAGAGGTAGCGAATCACCTGAAAGGCTTAGCCTGCCCGTCTTAGAGCCGAATAAGTTATAGTCACAGTATGCATCTCTACTTGTAAATTTCTTGTAAAGAAGTTTTGCTTTTGGTTCAGTCCAGAAGTCTTGTAATACTTTTGTATCTAAATTGACTTTTCGATACTTGATATCTGATAATACTTGCTGTACTTGCAACAAATGATCATAGTTTTCTGGACGGGCGTACTTGTCGAATATCCAATTGCAAATTTGATTACGGATATCGCAATACTCCTTAAGAAATCTTTCGGGTGTCAAGTCAAAAAAACAATTTTCAACTAGATTAACTTTTGCTAAGTGGTTTGAACGAATGAAAGCCTTAAGTCTATTTGTGATCCTTTCCCAATCTTTTAAAAGATGAGACGGGCACACATCACTAAGGCTTTTCCCATTGACGTAAAGTTGAGCATACTCGATAGGTATTCCATATAAAAAGTTTGAGTAACCCCAAGTCTTAGATAAGCCTTCCGGCATATCGTTGAAATGAAGTTCACCATTGGAATACACACCGACACACTCTGATTTATCGTCGAGTGTTTGGAATAGCATATTTTCTCCTATAATTTGATTGTAAATGTGCTATTCTTATACGTTTGATGAGTGGAGAATATTCTATAATTTTCTTCTTTTTTGGTTCGAACTCCATAATTTGCGCCATCACCGACGATCAAACATGTTTTGTCGTGAATATGATGTAGGCACTCTGTCAATCCATAATGCTGAAATACTTCATATGCCTCTTCGACAGACAGATCAAAGTATTCTTGATTCCATTCTTTTTTTGCTTCTTTCGCCCTAATATAGTAATATAACTCTATCAGTTTTCTGTCCGTAAAGTCGGTGTCAGTTCTTTCCTTTCTATATGTCAGTTTGGACTTAGAGCCTTGTCCACATATCTTTGTCTCTGTATAGTATGGGAATGAACTTAAGTAACTGTCATAAAAAGATAACATATACTTCTTAAGTGCGTTAATTTCAAAGAAATGAGTTTGATAGTAACACTTATCAAACATATCTTGAAGGTTTTTATAACCTTTCTCGTTCATTCTATGCTGCATTTGCGGCGATTCTAAATCTGCAACAAATCTCCATGGAGCATTTTTATCTACCATGAATCCATATGCATTTGCAATTTTCTGTATTTGCAAAAAATGTTCGTCTAGGATATATGAAGTATACTTCTTTTTATCGTCATCATGCTTTGCTGTTGATATCTCAAAAACTAGCCCACTCATTGCTGGATTTGCAGCACGTCTTAACTGAAGATTGCTTCTTGTCATCGGGAATACAGGTAAAAACACATCTAAAAACAAAGTAAACTCCTTTACATAGTCTCTATAGTTCTTGATCTTACTAGAGCCTTGCTTAGCATACTTTTTTATAAACCCTTGAAATATAGATTCCATTGTCTTATGATGATCTGATAAACTATCAGTCCATCCGGTTTTTACCACAAATGAGTAATATGTGCTTTTTTTCTTTAATTTCTTTATCTCTTTCATCCTGTTAATCTTATCTAACATATCTGTCAGAGCCTCACAAACGAAATCTAAGAGCAGTACATCATCTGTTCCGGGTACAAGTCTAAGAAACTTGTTAGAAGGATACACAGGGCGATTATGAGTGTCTATACGTCCATATAGAATCTTATCGTGTATGAAGTCAATTGATTGAAATTCAGGGAAAACATTTCTTGATTCTCCTTGATACTCTGACATATCGTCAATAGCGTCTCCACTGATTGTATCTTGAGAGCCAGCAGTGAATCCTTTAGGAAATGCATGTTCAAAATAATACCTCTTGTTGTGATAAAGATCCTTTGTTCCTGCACTATTTTTTCCTTGAGGTATTATTTCTGGATTGAAAGGTTCTAATATATCACTAGGAATAGAGTTCTTAACGATCTCTTCTATTATGCTATTAATCTCTTTTTCACTGAACAATTCTTTGTTGTCCATCTCATCACGAAACCTTTTGTTAAGGCTACCCAATATTCCTTCTTTTATTTTGTATTTTCTGTGATTAATCATTCGTTACCTCCTGATGAAAAGGGATTGACACTATCAATAGCATCGCCAACAACAGTAGTAACCCTTTCTGTAACAGGTATGTCTCTTACTGGCTTTGGACTAGATAGTGTATCGCTACAGCGAGCCTCTATAGAGTCTCTAGAGCCTCCAGATTGAGCAAAAATGCAATCTAATGTTGTTTCATATTGTCCGCCTCTAGATATTGATGAATCAACTGATATGACATCATAATAGCCACCGATACCCAATAAATTAGCCAGAGAGCCAAAATTAGATGGCTCGGAACTCGGAGATTGAGATATTGCACCACCGTCATTTTGAGGCTCCCCGAAACCCATTGGAGGGTTTAAGAACACCTTCATACCGGGATAAAATAATGTATTGCCCATAAGTTTAACTGAAGCATTGTATACATCTCTAATTTGTCCTAGATTTCTAGCATCTGCCTGCCTAGCCTCTCTTAAGCCTTCAACATCAGTTCTAGTATAATCAATCGATTTTACAATACCGCCTTCTGCGCCAATATAAAAGTGATATATTCCTTTGTCTCTGTCAGGCTCTTCTTCGCCTATTAATTCTGATGCCTTAAATGACAGTGCATGAAATAATAGGCAATTTACCATTTCCTCATTTTCTTCAAGTTCTGGTAGAACTGGGAATACGCTACCAATATTGATTCTTTTTGTTGGAGAAGTGTAGTTAACCATCAAATTATTCATTACAGACATTCCCTTAGTGATTGTGAAATTGTTCATTGCAATATTAATAGTTCTCTGCTCTTTCCCCATATCAAAGCATTCAGGAGGCTGAAGTACTTTCTTCACTAGTCTCTCTAAGACATCTTTAAAGAATTGCTTAAGAGGATAACTGGCTATTTGCTTCCTAACAACGACTTCTAAGAAAAAAGCCTGAAAATCAGAATAAGATATCGGTATATCTGCCAAGTTAATCTGAAACTTTGAACCTCTAGGGTGGTGAATCACCACTGGGCCGCTGATGATTACAGAGTCTCCCATACTTTTGTTTAAGTGAGGGTTCATTAGTGTGCATGCAGCATTTAATATGTCTCCCAGAAATAAAAATTGTACGTATCCTTTTTCTGGATCTTGTTGTGCCTCTTCGGCTTCTTCTATGACTTCTTCTAATGCCTCTGTGTCGCCATCAGCGGCTTCCGTTATTGCTTTTTCCGCATCATTTGCATTTTGCGCATCCTCGGTACCTAAATCTTTGAACGTTCCATCTTCGTTTCTAACTAGTCCATCAACTTTTGGGCGGACAGATTTAAGAGTTATGCTCTCAAGCCAATCATCAATCTCAGATTCACTTAATTCTATCGTCTGCACCTCTTTGTTGATCTCTGTCAAGAATTGTTTATATATTTCTTGCCTTTGTTGAGATAATATCTGCTCTGTCTCTTCCTCTCCATCTTTAATGTCTTCTTGAATAGCATCTACATTGTCTTTGTATTTCTGTGCTTCTTCATCATCTGGATTATTAAGTCTTAAACATTCAATATATTCGTTCATTTCAGAAATTCTTTGTCTTTTTTTCTCTATTTCTTCGTCTGCGTTTTGCATTAATGGAGAGTTCTTTTTTCGATCCAGAAGAGCCAATATATTAGCGTCATTTCCATTTATTGAAGACTCTAAAGCACCAATATAATCAACAGATAGAGAAATCGCTCCATTTTCTTTGATGTCGAAACTATGACTTACTAGATTTAAGATTAAAGACATATTTTGCTTACGAAGATCAGTTAGTAGTTCCTTGGTAGCACTTGGTGTCATTCCCGGAAGCATATTGTCAGATAATTGAGGTATAGCCCATCCAACATCTAGCCTGATTCTGTAAAATTTTGGAACATATCCCCCTCTTTCGTTAGAGATTCTAGCCTTGACGCCTTGAGAATCCTCAAAACTAGGTGGATGCAAAATCAAATCAATGAAATTAGCCTGCATTTCTAATTCATCAGTTGCTATCCCACTCTCGTCTTCCGAGAATCCACTGAGAGATCCATCCGCAGGATTAAACCTGCTTCCTAGGAGATCAGCCGCTGTCTGGAATTCAAATTTCATACTCACTTCAATCACTTTATCAGACTCAGCAGGATTTTTGCCATTAAGTTTCCAACTAACGTCTGAAATCCCTGCGCCACCTATTCTTTTGAATGTCTCAGAAGAAAATATATCATCAATGTTGTCTCTAGAGTAAAAATCATCAAATATGAACTCTGGGGATGCAATTGGATTCCTAGAATCTTGAGATCCGTAAATTAATTTGTATAGTCTTACTTTTGGCTGTAATGCTGTCATCGCAGCAGGACTAACATTCAAATACTCCTCTAAGCCATTCCTAGAAGTCAATTTTGAAATAATCTCATAAGCGCCTCCACCTGTAGTGGGATCTGAATCGATTACTTTAAAATTAGTGAATCCTAATTGATTTTTTTGTTTACCATATGCTGATATAAAATCAATATAGTCCATTAGCCAGCAAGCCTCGGTGAATTTTGACTTATCTTTCTTGTCTTCTTCTTCTCCTCCGAATCCAAAATATCCCATTAAACTCATTATTTATTCCTCAAATATTTCAATAATCTCTGCACGGGAGTTGGAATTGATACCAAACTACCAACTGTCAAATGCGACTCTGTCGGAGTTTTATTGTACCATGCTATTACCCACCAAAGAGTTGAATCTCCATAATATTCGTGTGCTAATTTATAAAACTTATCTCCGGCTTTCCATACGTGCTTTTCGATATTCATTCCTCTGAGTTCATCAGATGATGGATATCTGAATTCTGGCGTCTCAAGTTGTCTAAAGTATTTGACACCTCTTTCTTCTGCCATTTCTTCGTATAGTTCTGCTCTATTTTTAAAAACTCTTCTTCTGCTAAACCTACTCATTTATAATCTCCCTCTTCCGCCAAAGATTGAATTGTCTCCAGATAATATGGCATCTACGCCTGCAAGTGTTTCTTCGATTTTCTTTTCTGCTTCATCTATAGACTTGAGAGCATCATCCACAGACTGTCCTAAGGCTGTCAGGCTAGCACCCGGACTTTCGCCATATGGAAAACCAGCGGTTCTCTTCTTAGTACCATCCCATCCGAGTGGGTTTGTATGAAATACTGTGTATTCCATTGATAGTTTTACTTCTTTTGGGTACATTTGTCCAATAAAGCCATCAGCATAACTATTAGTCCCTAGTGCTAAATCTGTTAAGGAAGTATTTCGATATCCAGATTCTCCAATATTGTCAATAAACCCTGCTTCTATATTAGGAGAGTATGTAAAGCCGCTAATAGCGCCTACCAAGCCTGCGTCTTCAACACTTCCTTCTCCGGGCCCATATGTAGGGTTTTGAATTAAATTACCAAACTTAACTTTAAAGATAGGAGCAGTACTAATCTGAGTAGCACTAGATGCCGCTCCAGTAACACTGTAGTTTGGGTAAAGCATTGAAAAAAGTAATGAACATTTTTGATGATTAAGTTTTGCTTCTGCAACCGAAAACGCCGGAACAATCCAATCAAGTGATATCACCCTTTTCGTTCCTTGGTATTGGTGAACAGGATCCATTCTACCATAAACATCAGTTGAACTCCAATCAGAATCATATTTATCCTGAAAGTCATCAATGTATGCTTTGAATTTAATTGAGTTTCCTGAAGGGATATGCAAAATCTCTAGAAACTGCCCTCTTTTTGTGGCTAAGAGAAATGTCGGATCCTTTCTGAGAGATTCAACTTCGGCAGCACTCATATCTGGATGAAAGAACTCATCCATGCCTTTGAATTCTGGTTTTTGTTTTTCGCCCATAAACTACCCTCTTTTACCTATAATTAGTCAATACTAAGGTTATGCATCTTATTAAGTTGAACGTCAACTGCTCTACCCAACTCTCTTCCATTAAGTTGAAGAATGATGTTCTTTCCAGAATCTCCTTTTTTATCTCCCATTCCGAAAACATTTTTCATTGCCTGAACAAACGAATCTTCATCTGGCATTTTCATTTCTGCTTGAATCTCAGCATACTCACCGGCTGCTGCAACTACACGCTCTGACAACTCGACTGTATCTGGACTCAGTGCCGCAACTGCAGCGATTGCTGCTCCATATCCTTCCATTGCAAACCCAAATGCAATTGACTTAGATTCTGGAATGAATGCCAGTGCCATTGCTATACCCATAATTGACACAGCCAGTACTCCCATTGCAGCCGCTCCAGAAAGCCCAATAGCCGAGATCACGCTCAATACCTCAGTTAACCCAGTAAAAGTTGACATTCCTGCACCAATGAGCAATAATCCGATACCGATTGCTGACAATCCAGCACCAAACATAATCATTGGTACTGACAGAAGAAGAAAGCCAGCAATCATGATAGGTAATAATGGCTCTAAAACTGCCATCGCTATTGCGAATAGCATTAACGAAGATACGGCGAGTAATATCCCTCCAGCCCCAACATCATTAAACTCCTGAAGTCCCGAAGCAAATGATACTAGTGCCAAGCCTAGCAAAGTCAATGGAACTGCTATTATAGCAGCAGCAAATGCTATTGGGCTTGTGACTCCTATCATCAATATCCCAAACATTAATAATGCTGCTCCTGCAGTTAATATCTCTTGTAATCCAACTTTATTGAATTTTATTAGATTCTCAGCAAACATTCCAAGTGCTGCAGAGATCATCATTAGTGGAATTGCGAGCAATAGGGCGGCAATTCCCATTGGGAATGATGCTTTTATTAATAAAAGCCCAAAGCCCACTAATGCTATCGCAGCAGTCATCATATCGTCTACTCCAACTTTACTAAATTCTTTAATTCCTTTTGCAAAAGATTTAAGTCCTGCCCCAATCATCATCAATGGGATTCCTAATGCTAATGCTGCAATACCCATTGGGAATGATGCTTTTATTAATAAAAGTCCAAAGCCCACTAATGCTAGCCCTGCCATTGCCATTTCTTCCAGCCCTACTTTGTTAAATTCTTTTAAGCCTTTTGCAAATGATTTTAATCCGGCACCAAATAACATAAGCCCGATACCGACAACCAACATTGGTAACGATGCGACAGTCATAAAGGCGACTAGCCCAACCCCGAATGCGGCTAATCCAACAATTGCTGTAATTAATGCTTCTGGGGTGACGTCATTGAAAGCAGCGAGTCCCTCTCCCATAGATTTAAGCCCTGCTCCTGCCAAATACATTGCTGCTCCTGCAACAGCCATTGATAAGGCAAAAGACATCAATGCAGGTGCGACGGTTAGCATCGTTGGAGCAAAGCCAGACAATATCATCGTTGCCGCTACCATCCCAGTAGCCATGATAACCATTGCTGCTGATCCAGCAACTGCAAAAGCCAATAATCCGGTAATTGCCGCGCCAATTGCCTTTGGCGCTTCAAGCATTGCAATAAACAAATCCTTAAACGCTGTAACGATTGCTGCTAAAGCAAGAAATGGTGCCGCAATTGCCAAACCTAGTCCTAATAATCCCATGCCTAGCCCTACAATAGCAGGAGTAAGCAATAAGACAGGAACTAACATTGACATGAAAGTAGCACCTAACATAGCATTGGGTGCAATTGCACTGGTGGCTGTTAAAGATTCTGTGGCTGTTGCTCCAGCCAATACGCCTTGTGCTGCTGCAAAACCTCCAGAGACAAGGGCTGAGGCTGCTCTGATTCCCATTCCAATTTGCATAACTGCGTTATTAATCGCTGTGGCTTTACTTAGCAAAGCAATAACCCCAATTAGCCCAACCATTGCAGGAACAAACATTCCTCCTGTCATATCATTGATCATTAAGATCATATTTGCAAATCCATGCATAAATTCCAATAAAGGCATGAATGCAATTGCAAATGACTGTCCTATCATTTCAAGTTTTTTTGATAATGTCTGCACTGCTTGTGCTCTTTCTTCCATCATAGCCGCTTCTGCGTTTGCTTCTGAGCCTTTTGCTTGCATTTCGTCATATGCAGAGAGTGACATACTAAATAACTTGTTTGCCTCTGCCATATCTGAAATTCCAGCCGCAGATGCAATTGCTTGTTTCTCAAACTTATTTAATGATTCGAAGTTTTTACCAGATGCGGCAACAGATTGGATTAATAACCTGATTCTCTCTTCTTCAGTTCCATTGAGAAGATCCATTGAGTTAATCACACCACCACCTAAGATAGCATTTAACTTACCTGCTCCTGCTGCTGCTCCTTCAAAAGTATCAAACTGTTTAGTTATGCTCATAAGAGAGCCCATTTCAATCCCTGTAGCCTTTGCAGCACTTGCTAGCCCTTTGAATACGTCAATGGCATCGGAACCGTATTTAGCCAGTTCTGAGGCTGCTGCATTAAACCCTTCTGAGATTGTATCTGCTGCCATACCAATAGCACCACCTAGTGCTACCAACTCCATAGAGGCATCGTTAGCCATCGTAGCAGTCATGCCCATACCTTGAATCATATTATCGAATTGCTTGGCTCCAGAGCCCGTTTTGACGCCTAATACTTCCATTCTGGCTGTGGTTTCTGCCAACATTCCTTGGGTAGCAGAAGACATCTGATTGAAAGAACTAAGTTCATTATGAAGATCTCCAATTGCCTTTCCTGCAGTTTCTGCATCTACTCCAAATGTCTTATTCGATTCTTGAAGATCATAAAGCATGTCATTGTATTCACCAGTTGTTGCAGTGACTTTAGACAATTCTGCTTGTGCTGTGTCAAAATTGGTGAAAAGATCCTTTGTGGCAGAAACCATCTGATCCACTCCAGCCGCAAAAAGGTTTGCTGGCTTCAAGGCAGAAGACATTGTTGCGCCAAGGGCATCAAAAGCACCTCCCATATCTGACAAAAATCTACCTGTTTTAGACTTGGTAAAGTCTGTTACGAATCCAAAATTTTCAAACTTTGCATTAATATCTTTTGCAGTCTGAACTCTTCTTTCATTGATCTTTTCTCGTTCTTCGAGTTCTAATAATTCTTGATTTTTGGCGTCTCTTGCAGCACCTGCTTCTAATGCATTTCTTTCTTCAAGTAGTTTTTGTCTTTTTTGGTTGAAGCCGGCTTGAGCAGCATTTAGTTTTGCCAAATGTGCCTGAAGTCCACCTAGGCTTGCTGCTCTTGCTGCTTCTAATTCATTGTCAAGCGCTTTTGAACTAGTTTTTTGTCTTTCTTTTTCTTTCTTGATCAACTCTTTCATCTTTTCGATGGCATTCGCATCAAACCGATCTTCAATCATTTTATCTAATAATTTCTGTAAATCTGCAATCATATCTTAATATCCCCCTTATCTAAACTTAAGCGGCCACTTCATGCCCGTCTTTCTTTCAAAATCGTGTATTGCTCGCTTAAGACGATACTTTGAACGATATGTTTTTGGATTGTCTAGTCCATATTTCTTATATACTTTATAATAATCTCTTTCTCTTACCATCGCTTTAGCAAAGGCTCTAATTTCTCTAGGAGTACCCTTAACGACAATAGGAACTTGTTCACCTCCAAACATCTTCTTCATAAGTTGCTTGAGGGTGATCCCAAATGTACCAATGAAACCTTCATTTAGTTTCTTGGTGAAATCAAATTCATATTTTTCCATATATTAACCCAAAAAAA
>Ga0208792_1000032_pt1 | contig 59414 bp, 81 predicted proteins | sample 14_taG_FD_184087 | JGI IMG/M metagenome (GOLD analysis project Ga0208792, IMG submission 184087) | Marine viral communities from the Subarctic Pacific Ocean - 14_ETSP_OMZ_AT15311 metaG (SPAdes) (version 2) | ecosystem: Environmental > Aquatic > Marine > Oceanic | place: Pacific Ocean | collected...
TAAATGTTAATGGTTTAATATATTTGTTAATGAATTTGCCAATTGATTCAGCATTGCGCATGCCTTCAAACATAAAGGGTTCAACGCTTTTGTAAAGGTATTCTCGGTTGTTTACAAATGTAAGCGTAAGCTCACTGGTTTCGTAGTTGTACTCTGCAAGTTTAATTGCTGCAGAGTTTACATTGATTCGTTCTTTAATTAGTTTTGTCATATTTACTTTGTTTTATTATATTATCAAGTGTGTTGCGTGTTAATTCTGTAGACGGTATTCCATCCACAATATCTGTTGTTACATCTTTGGGGTAATGTTTTAATATGTTTTGAATTACCCCGTCAAGTACATGATCATCCAGCTCGTTGTTGAGTGTGTAGTGATCAGTTTTATTTTTATACGTTACAGATAGCTTACTCAGTCCCATCGTCGTCTATATTTTCGCTTAGCCATCTTTCAATCTCAGACTCGTCCATGTATTCATCTACGTCATCCATAAGGATTCTAGCCTCAGGAATATCTTCAGCTACCTGCACAATGCGTTCCATGATAGTATCAAAGTCAGGTTGATAGTAGTATACATCATTTTCCCAGTTGAGGCAGCCAGGGTCTTCGGTTAAAATATAAACGTTGTATCCGTCTGCTGTCATGTACTCAGTTAATTGTAAATCATTATCACAATAGTCGTCAAAGTTTGTAATGGTTATATTTAGATGTTGTTCTAGTCTTTCTAATGGTGTCATAATTTTTGGTTTTAAGGTTTATAATATTGTACGGAGGAGGAGGAACATTACCCTCGCTTTATCTCGAGATTTTATTTGCCCGTCGGCAATCCCCCGTAGTTGATTACACATATATGTATGTGTATAGCATTTAGTCTTCGACCTGTTCAGGTGCTTTGTATTTGTTATCAATGTAGTCAATCAATCTTACCGTGAAGTATTCGATTAAGTCATTGCCTTCAAAGCCATCATCAAGTAATGGTTTAAGCTTTTCAATGTTGTAGTCAAACGCCCAGTCGTCAACTAAACCTCTCATGCGTTCGTGCTTTCTTTTAAGTTCTAAATAGTTTTCTAGTTTGTTACTCATAATTATTATTTTTTAGATTCATATATATTATCAATAGCCTTGCGTATTTATTCTGTAAGAGCGTGAGCTATCTTAAGTAATTCAACTGTGCTTTCGTGTTCGGCTTCAACACGCCATGAGTTCTTTTCCTTTACTTCTAATCTCCAACTATTCATATTGAACCCACCTCGGATCTGCCAGTCTTGTATGTTTCTTTTCATTTTGTTACGCGTTTAATTAATGTAAATAATATTTGTTGCTTTACTTTTAGTTCGAGTTCATTAACATCTGGGTAGTTAGTTCCATCCAATGTCCAGTGGACTGTCTTGTTAATATAATTTTCAATATCATCTGTGCACTCTTGTGCAAATCTTTCAACTGCTTTCATCCTATATATTCTAATAAGTTTTTAATCTTCTTTAAATTCTTGTGTGCAATTTGTGCATTCATAAAGTGTGCATAGTCTGGGCCAAGTTCAACCAGATCATCGATCGTTTGGCGTAGCTCATAGAGTTTGTCTTTTGTTTTCATATTATTTGTTCTTTAAATATATATTATAATCTTCTTTTACTTTATCTAATACCCTGCTTAAATCTTGTGGGTCATAATCAAAGGTTGAAACTTTCATCCAGTGTGCAACGGATTCTAAGGATTCAATTGCTTGTTCTTTATTTGTCATAGTGTATAATATTATGTTCCGCTATAGCCCCAGGCCCCAGCTTCACTGTTTAAATATTCATCTTGCATTTTATCAAGCTCAACCTTAGTATCATACTTAGATACATGTTCTCTAATAGTATCAACAGCCTCAGAAATATCATCGAAGTTGATGTGTGTATGTGCTGACGGTCTTTTAAGTATTACCGTGGCACCCAGTGAACTGATCTTATTTCCCATATAATCATATGTACCAGTCTTAAAGTCATACTTTTCATTTGATAAATTTTTCATTTGTAAAGGTGTTAAGTTATTTGTATATATTTTTTTTAGGTTAGTTATAATGCATAATCAGTATGCACATATATAATTATTTATAATTATTATCGGGTTGATTACGTATTTATTCTGTAAGCTTCCTGAGTGCGACATTAGGTACTTAATATAGATTAATAACAGGCTATTGTCACACACTTTAATCGTGTTGGAATTTTGGATTCGATGTTATGAAATCTAATTCACTTTTCCACTGTTCAGGTGTTATTTGTTTTTGCATTGCTTTAAGGTATAGACTGGTGACGTCTACATTATATCCATCTTTACTTTTAATTGTTACCATCATAGTTTTATATTTATTATATTATCAGATCATTAACGTATTATTTTTGTAAAGTCTCTTTTATATCTTCAAGTTCTACTAGGTCTTGGTTGATTAAGAATGATAATTCTCTGTTATCATTTTTCATTATATATTCTATTAGATCTAATCTATCTGTGATATCATAGTGACTTTCATCGTTATAAATTTGGATTAAAGAATTGTAAACTTCATCTCTGTCAATAGTGTGTGTCATAATTTTATATTTTAAGTTTATTATATTATCAAGTCAAGGACGTATTATTTCTGTAAGGACTCACTTTGGTCGACGACGGAGGTGAGGTTCAGATCGATCTTCTCGATGACTTCGTTTACGTGTTCTTCAAATTTTGGTGGCACATCGTCTTTGTGTCGATTTATTAATAGGTCTTCAACTGCGTACCTCATCAGGTTCAATTCGTTCTTTGTAAATTTCATATTATATATTTTTATTATAGTTATAATTCATTAGTGCCATGTGTGCATCCCAGAGCTCGTCGGCTTCTTCTTGTCGTTCGGGATCGTGTTCGATTAGTCGGTATTTTTCTAGGTATTCACTCATATTATTTTATATTATTATCAATTGTATTACGTATTTATTCTGTAACCTCTATCACTTCTTTTATTTCGTCTAAGCCCCATTTTGCAGCTGCATATTTAGTTGCTTCCATTATACTATTAGCTCTTACATAACTATAGAAGTTTCTTAAATTTCTTTTTGAATCTATCCAATGTGATTCTTTAATTACTTTGTACATATCTTTTATTTTATATTATTATCAAATTAGTTGCGTATTATTTCTGTAAGGTTTTAGATTAGATCTGGATTTGCATTAGGTTGTAAGTGATATACTCTATAGTAGTATTCTTCTATACTTTCATTATATTTCATTTCTATTGTACTTTCAACATAAATTAAATTTTCATTTTTAATTTGTTCTTCACTTCCATAGTAATTTGGTAAATGAATCTTTTCCATTTCGTTTAGTATTAAACTTGTTAGATCTAGCATAGTATTTATATTTATTAGTTACATTTATATTATCAAATGGATAACGTATTATTTCTGCAAACTTTCAAAATAGTTTTCAAATGAAAAAGATCAAAAAGTACGTGATTTTTCTGTAAAACCTAAAACCTTCCGTGTTTTTTCTGTAAAAAAGGGGGAACCCGGTAAAACTAAAACAACTTTCTGTAAAGTACTGGTACTCAAATATATACATACAACACAAAATCTATACATATCTAACGTATTTTTTAACCCAGTGTGACGTTAGGTAGTTATAAATACTTTAGTAGTAGGCTAATGTCGCATACGATGTAAAATTTGTAAGTTGTGTGTAACTTATGCGATTATAAAAGAATAGAATTATATTTAATTATGAAAAAGAATGAGGTTCTAGTTAAGTCCAATGGGCTGAGGAATGAATTAAAGGAAATACGTAAGAGTATTGACAAACTAACGAACGCAATGATAGAAATACACATTGCACAAACAAACCAACATGAAAGTATTAATAACAAGCTTTGCACTTGCAACACTAATGATGAGCTGCGGGACAATAAGAGAAGCACGAATAAATGAATTTAAGGAACTAACTAAGGATATGCGTATAAAAACGCAAGATGAAGCTAGGATAGCTCAAGTTTTATATTTAAAAATAGTAAATAAACGCAATTATGAAAAATAAAATGGATTCTCCTGTAGAAGGTAATGCTTTTGGAGGGCTAATGGCCAAAAATTTAGATGCAGGTATGTCAAAAAGCGAGGCGGCTGCTAATGCTGCAGCAACTCTTAAGCAAAGAAACGACAGTGTAGCTAGTTATAAAAACTTTGGAGTATCAGCTAGCCCCAGTATGATGAATTTAATGGGCAAAAGCTATAAAAAATAATAATGCCCCAAAATTTAACCCCTGGTGCTCGTAAAAGAAAAGCAATACGGGACAAAGAATATGCTATGACGCCTAGAAGACGGCGTATGAAAGCAGAAAATCAACGCCTTCGGCGTAAAGCTATTAAAAGGGGCTTCAATCTGGCCGGTCTAGATTACGATCACGAAGATAAAAAATTTGAATCAATAAAAAGGAATAGAGGTAACGACGGAAACGGCACCAAAACAGAAACAGCATAAAAATTAGCACATGGCAATAATTTATTCATACCCTCAAGCAACACCAACTGCTTCAGACTTACTAATCGGTACACTACTATCGGATGATAGTGGAGAAAATCCAACAAAATCATTTACTATAGCGGATATTATTGGTTTGGTACCCGCAGCCGGAACAGGAGGGACAGTTACATCAATAGGCCTAACTAATACAGATGGTTTTTTAACAATTCAAAACACTCCTATAACTACAGCTGGTAATATAGGGGTTAATCTTTTTACATCGGGAGGTACCCCCGGGGCTACTACATTCTATAGAGGAGATGGCCAATGGGCCGAGCCGACTGGAACAGGTACACAGGTAACTTACACTATACAATCACAAACTAACGGTCCTAACATTGACATAGAGCTTTTAGATGATCCATCAACAAACCCAACAACTGTAACTTTAATACCGGGGAATGATATAGCTTTAGTCAATGCATCAAATGAAATAACAATTGCATCTGAGGCTGTTTCAACGGTGGTTGGTGGTACTTTTATAAATGTTGATTCTACTAATACACTAAGCCCTATAGTAAATTTATCCGCAACCGGCACCCCTGATGCTACCAGCTTTTTAAGAGGAGACAATACCTGGGCTGTTCCTAGTGGCGGAGGCGGTGGAGGAAGCATGAGCTCCTGGGATTTATTAGCAGACACCGGAACCACTCAAAATATTACTGATGGTGAAGATGTAAAACTTATTGGTGGCTCTGGTATTAGCACAGCTGTAGCGGATAATGCAGGTGTTGCTGAAGTAACAATAAATTTATCAGGCACAGCGGTAGGTAGCTTAACCACGGCAGCTACAACATATGACAATTCAGCGGATGCTTTAAATGTTTCCGCATCTGGTAATGACTATACCATTAATGCTAAAAATGTTATTACCCCCGGAGTTAATCCAGTGGGAACTCCGACAATATCTCAAATAAGAAACATAGTTTCTCTTACATCCGCTCAATATACAGCAATCACAACAAAAGATCCAAACACACTTTATATAGTAGTATAATATGGCCATATATTTAGGTACCCAAGCAATTTCAAACTTATATCTGGGAAACCAAGAAATATGTGAATCTTTTTTAGAATCTACACAAATTTATGATGGATGTGCATTTACACCTGTAGTAGTAACACTGCAAGTAAATAATAATATATCGGGTCCATCTGCAGGATATACTATTGGTGGTGATCAAAATGGCGCACAGCAGTCAGGAGAAGGCGGGGTTGGCTCATATGCTTTTAATACTACAGTTTCGGTAAATAGTGGCTATCAATTTTCTTCAGGCCCTACTGTGAATAATGCGAGCGGAACTTTACCATTATCAGATCAGACCGTAACAACTACGTTATCAGGAACAGTAGCATTAATTCCTACAAATAGAACAGTGACGTTAAATATAGTTGATAATGTTAATGACCCCGGTGTCAGTCATACTTTTTCAGGTGATCCGGACGGGGACACCGTAACAGGACTACCAGGATCTTCATACAGCTTTACTTCTACATTAAATATAGCGTCAGAGTGGGAGGGGTCTATAACGCCAAATACAACTCAAACCGTAAGTGGATCAATACCCAGCTCAAATACTACTGTTAATATGACATTTAATGGTACATTGACTCAAAAAACATATACAGTAAATCATTCTTACGATACCTCTGGTGTTACTGGCACCCAATATAGTGCGCCTTCATCATCGGTAACTGGGGCAAATTCTGATGTTGTTTCACAAACAGGAAGTTCTGTTACAGGGCGAGCAGGAGCAGCTTGGAATTTTGTAACATCTGGATTACAAGCAAATTCTACGTACGAATGGACTAGTGGTCCAACTCTATCTCCAACATCACCAAGAGCAGTAACTATAACAGGAGGACAAACAACACCGTCTACTCTTACAACCTTTGTTACAGGAACCGTTTCACAAATTGTAAACCAAGTTACTTTAGGTGGTGTACCTAGACCTTGTGCAAATTATTCATGTATAATTCCAGGGTCAGGGAGTCAACAAAGTAATGTTTGGTATTATTCAGGAACTTTAAGTGTAGGCACTGTTCTTTGGTCAAATAATGATTTAACAGGAAGTAATCCTGCGGCTGGTTTTTACGGAAAACTTAGTGGAGGTACAGGAAGTGTACAATATGGTTCTAGTGCTGTTATAGCATTACCTTCTTGTGTAAGTTCTCTTAATGCTGTAACTCTTAAGTTTGATAGCACACCGGCTTTCGCGTGCGCAGCAGCTACTGATGAAGCTGGCTATATGGATGGCTTCGCATTAACAACTTCTAGCAATTTTTATACTGATAGTACAGGTTGTTCCTTTGGTTCAAACGGTTATTATTCAGATGGAACGTATGTCCGTGAATTAAGTAATGGAGCATTTATATCTTTTGCATCTTGTTAAAAATAAAAAAAATAAAAAACATATAAAATGGCAATAATATATACTTACCCGGTAGTTGCACCCGCACTATCAGATCTGGTTATAGGTACAGATTTAGGCGGTAAAAACCCAACTAAAAATTTTACAATACAAAGTATTGCAGATTTGGTTGGAGGGGTAAAGCAAATAGTTGCCGGAACAGATATATCAGTAGACCCAACAGATGGAACAGGCATTGTAACAGTAAATTCAACGCTTGATCCTGGGGTTACTTCTTTAATAGCTGGGGACAATATTAATTTATCACCTGCTGATGGGACAGGGGATGTTACTATTGGTGTAAGCAATGTTGTGTTATCTGTATCTACCGGTGATGCTGATACAATATTAATAGGCGGCACAAACGTAAGTCCTACAGTTTCTGCTAATGTTACATCAACAATAGCTTCTGGAGGAGCTAATTTGGTAGCGGCAGGCACAATATATGATTTTGTAGATACAAATTATATTCCTTATGCGGAAACCTCAACTTCACAAATACAGTTTGTTGATAATAACTCTGCTTTAGGAACATCAGATACTGTGGTACCTACTCAATTAGCTGTTAAAACTTATGTAGATAATGCTGTTACAGGCCAGTTAATATATCAAGGTGGTTATAATGCCGCAACTAATACTCCAGATCTTACAACTTCTCCTAATAGTATTTTACAAGGGTGGACATATACAGTTACGACTGCGGGAACATTTTTTACCGAAACGGTTGAGGTTGGCGATTTATTAATAGCCGAAAGTGATAATCCAACTTCGTTAAGCAATTGGACAACAGTACAAAATAATATTGGTATTGCGACCGATACGATACAAGGTATTGCTAATTTTCCAATTTCAGGTGGTTTATCAATAAACGCAGGAGCGGTTTCATTGCCTGATTCAGGTGTAACTGCAGGGTCTTATACACTTTCTGATATAACGGTAGATGCTAAAGGAAGGATAACTTCAGCGTCAAGTGGAACAGTAAATATAGGAGTATCTGACTTATCTTCTGCTTCAGGTACCTTTATAACAATTGCTAATTTATCTTCAGCAACAGGGGCTATTGATTTAGGTACTGTTGATTTATCAGCTACTGGAACCCCTAGCAGTACTACTTTTTTAAGAGGGGATAATACTTGGGCTACTGTTATTTCTGAAAATGACTATGTTGATGGCATACAATTTGATACAGGAACTGGTGTACTAACTTTAGAAAGAACTGGAGCTTTAGCGGATTTAACTCAAGATTTAGATGGTAGATATGCATTAGCATCTGATGTACCATCCAATATAGTACAAACAGTTGACACAACTAGTGGTGCGTTCATAGATCTTACACCGGCATCACCAACATCTGGTGCTGTAACGGTTACTGCGGCACTTTCTGCAACCGGCACTCCTAGTGCATCAACATTTTTAAGGGGGGATAATGCTTGGAGTACTGCACTTACAAGTGTGGGCATAACAAGCACGCTTTCAACTATAGCAATAAGTAATTCCCCATTAACAGCTAATGGGAATATAAACATAGATTTATCAACATCAGGAGTTAGCCCTGGTTCTTACACAAATTCTAATATAACCGTAGATCAATATGGTAGGATAACGGTTGCTAATAGTGGGGCCGCAGGAGGGGTTTCTGATTTTACAAATTCTAATGGTACTTTTATTAGTTATACTACAGAAAATGCAGCGGCTACAGGAAGTGTTACTACGGGACAAGTAGATTTATCAGCCCTTGGCACTCCTTCTGCTACTACATTCTTAAGAGGAGACAATGCTTGGGCAGAACAATCTGATATTGTAGCGGGAGCATCGACTCTTGTGGAAATAGAGGTTAAAAATTTAGAGGGTGCAGCTTTAACTCAAGGAACCCCTGTATATTTACTAGGCACGGTTGGTGCTTCAATTATAGTTGAAGTAGGCAAGGCAGACGCAAGTAATGCTAATAAAATGCCTAGCGTTGGTATATTAAAGCAAGACTTAGCAATTAATGGACAGGGGTATGCAATTGTATCAGGTACTTTAAAAAATGTGTCTACCAGTCCTATAGATTCAGTAACACCATCTACAGGTGATACGCTATATGTTAAATCTGGAGGCGGATTAACAACTACAAAGCCAACTGGTTCAACAAACTTTATACAAAATATTGGACAAATAGGTAGGGTTAACAGCGTTGGTGGATCTATTTTAGCATCTTGTATTATGAGATCTAATGATATACCTAATTTACCTACAGGTAAAATATGGGTAGGTAATAATAATACCACAGTTTCTGATGTAGTTTATTTAGATGAAACTAATTTAAGATTAGGGTTAAATACAATAACACCATCACAAAGTCTGCATGTAGATGGTAATACTAGAATAACAGGGGCAATATACGATTCGAATAATGTACCAGGAACCTCTGGAGAAATATTAAGTTCTACTGCAACCGGAACAGCTTGGGTTTCTGCTGGGGGTAGTGGTACAGTAACATCAGTAGCAACAAGCTCCCCTATTACTGGGGGTGTTATTACATCTAGTGGAACTATAGGTATTACACAATCTAGTACTGCTACCGATGGATACTTATCGTCTGCCGATTGGAATACATTTAATAATAAAACATCAAATGCTGGTACAGTCACATCGGTGGCTATTACAGAAACAGGTACAGCATTAACTATAACAGGCTCACCAATAACAAGTAGTGGCGTAATTGACATAGCTGGAGCAGGAACATCCTCACAGGTTATACTAGGCGATCTTACTTTAGGCACTTACACTACAGGAACAGTTACTAGTGTAGGCATATCCGCTGGATCTGGAATAGGTGTAACAGGAAGTCCTATAACAACGAGTGGAATTATAACTGTAACTAATACAGATACAGGTTCATCTCAAAATATATTTAAAACAATAGCTGTTTCCGGTCAATCAGATATTGTAGCTGGCAGCAATAGCGATACTTTAACTGTTGCAGCAGGGTCAGGAATAACTGTTACTACAAATTCTGGAACAAATGAATTAACAATAGCTACTAGTGGTGGCGGAGGAACCGTAACAAGTGTGGGACTTTCGATGCCTTCTGCATTTACTGTTGCTAATTCACCTATTACTTCAAGCGGAACTCTTACAGTAACCGGAAGCGGATCAATTTCTCAATATATAAGAGGAGATGGTACTTTAGCAACATATGACGAAGGTACAGTAACATCAATAGGAACAACGGGACCAATTACCGGTGGTACAATAACAAATACAGGTACTATTGGTATTACACAGTCAAGTACCTCTGCCGATGGTTATTTATCTTCAACTGACTGGAACACCTTCAATAATAAAGGCAGTGGCACGGTTACAAGCGTAGGAGCAATTACAGGTACAACGGGTACGGATTTTAATATACAAAATTCTCCTATAACTAGCTCCGGTAATCTAGAATTTAATTTGCCAGTTGCAAGTGCAACAAATACAGGTAAATTGTCATCAACAGATTGGAATACATTTAATAATAAAGGCAGTGGTACATTAACGGGAAGCGGTTCATCCACTCAAGTTGCTTTTTGGTCCTCATCATCAGGATTAACTGGAAGTAATAGTTTATACTGGGATTCAGTCAATAATAGACTAGGAATAGGAACATCTAGCCCACAAGAAGCGTTGGATGTCAGTGGGTTTATACAATCAGGCTCTATTGTAGTTGATCAAACCAGCTTATTTATAAATTCTAATCAGAGTCCTAATGTAGGAATGGGTACAAATTCCCCTAGCGAAAGATTAGACGTGTCAGGAGTAGTGAAATCAACAGGTCTTAAGGTTAATAACAATATTATTTATGTTGCTAACTCTGGCACAAATGTAGGAATAGGAACATCTAGCCCACAAGAAGCATTGGACGTTAGTGGGTTTATACAGTCAGATTCTATTATAGTTGACCAAGGCAGTTTATTTATAAATTCCAATCAAAGCCCCAATGTAGGAATGGGAACGACTAGTCCTAGTGAAAGATTAGACGTATCAGGTGTGGTAAAATCAACAGGGCTTAAAGTTAACGGCGATGTTCGAGTAGATGCTCGTTATTATGATGCGGGTAATTCATCTGGAACAAGTGGCCAGCTATTAAGCTCAACAGGAAGTGCTACTGATTGGATTGATGTACCTACCGCTCCTAGTACAGACAATCAAAACGGCGGGTCAGCATTACAATATTGGTCAGGAACACAAGCCCAATACGATTCTATATCAACTCCCGATGCTAATACAATTTATTTTATTACATAATGTCAATATACAGAGGCACATCAGAACTTTTAGCCGTATACAAAGGTGGTACTCAATTATCAAAAATATACGCTGGAACAACACAAATTTTTCCGCAACCATTTACTGCTTATAATTTAGAGTGGTTAGTTGTAGCCGGAGGTGCCCCTGGTGGGTATTCGAGAACTAATGATGATGCTGGAGGTGGTGGAGCAGGCGAATTTAGGGATTCAGCTACTCAAGGACCTGAATCTATATCATTTGCTGGAATTACAATCCAGGTTGCCGTAGGAGCAGGGTCTGCATCTGTAACTAACCATCAGAACATTCAAAACAACGGAAATGATAGTTATTTTACTTATAGTAGTACAGTAATAAGTTGCTACGGCGGAGGTGGTGGTGGAAATAGAAATGGATCTGGATCATCTTCCTACGGCCAAGACGGTGGATCAGGTGGTGGTGGTGGTGGTTCTGGTAGATCTGGGGGATCAGCTATTGCTCAATATTACGGTAATGCTGGAGGTAATGGAGATAGTGGTGATGGCGGCGGCGGCGGCGGTGGCGCAGATTTTCCTGGTAATGACGGTAGGCAAGGAGGAAGTAATAACGGAGGCGACGGAGGTGATGGTCGTGGTAATTCAATTACAGGCAATACAGTTGTTTATGCTGGTGGTGGCGGTGGTTCTGGCGATAGTGGCGGAACTGGTGGTGCTGGAGGCGATGGTGGCGGCGGAAATGGCGGAAACGGTACAGATGGTGGTATTATGCCAGACGCTGGAACATCTAATACAGGCGGCGGCGGTGGCGGCGGCGGTTGGGATAATAACTCTATTTATGGAGGTTCAGGTGGATCGGGAATTGTTATTTTAAAATTACCAACTGCATCATATTCTGGAACCACAACTGGATCACCAATAGTAACTACTGTTGGAACAGACACTATTTTACAATTTACAGGTTCTGGTACTTATACAACATAATTATGGCACATTTTGCAGAATTAAATCAAGATAATATAGTACAAAGAGTTATTGTTGTTAATAATGAAGTAATAACAAATAATAATAATGAAGAACAGGAATCATTAGGCGTAAGCTTTTGTCAGTCATTATTTGGAAATGATACAAATTGGGTGCAAACATCATATAATAATTCGTTTAGGGTAAGATTTGCAGCAAAAGGTTATACTTTTGATACTGCAAAAAATGCTTTTATTGCCCCAAAACCTTTTGAAAGCTGGATATTAAATGAAAGCACATGCTCTTGGGAAGCTCCTGTAACTTATCCAACAGATGGCAATCAATATGAATGGAACGAAGAATCTAGAACTTGGCATTTAACAACATAATTATAAAAAATGATTTACACTTGGAATAATAAAACAGTGGACACTTATCCTGCATTAGAAGGAAACAATGATGTAATCTTTAAGGTACATTGGGGGCTGATAGGAATGGATGACAATGAAAATGTAGGTAGTGTTTACGGAACGCAATTACTAGATACTTCTAATTTATCAGGCTTTATTTCTTTTGCAGATATAACAGAAGAGCAGATAAATGAATGGGTAGAAGCAGCAATGGGTGGGGAAGAAGTGCAAGCTAAAAAAAATGCTATTAACGCACAAATAGCAGAGAAAGCAAATCCATCAGTAATAACTAAACAGATTGGCGAAGAATAATTATTAACTAAGCTTTGTATTTAAAAAAATTTAAAATAAGATATGAAATTACCAAAAAATGGAGTAGCTAGAGAAATACGCCATTATATAGGCAGCTTATTTATATTCCTTTTAATTATATCTATCGTATTTATATTAATGCGATTTCCAGTATTAGAAACAAATAAAGAAGTTGTTATGATGCTCATAGGTACTCTTGCTGCATCTATAGGGCTTGTCGTTAGCACAATAACAGGTGCAAAACCTGACGATGTAAACGCATTAAAAGGTGATGTAGAAAAAAAACAATTACAAATAGATTATTTAACTAAAGCAAAAGATGATTTAGAATCCATGGTAATTAATCTCCAAAAAGAAATGCTAAAAAACCAAGACGACGTAATGGATAAAATTATATTAAAAGCTGCATTAGATTATGATGATAGGGCCGGAGCGCATAAACAGCTAGTGTCACAAAAAAAATGTACATGTGGCGAAGAAAGCTGTTTTTGTAAAGGTGAGTAATTACAAGTAATAATAAACTATAAACCTAACTAATTTTAAACCAATACCAATGACACTATTTTACCAGACTCAATCGTGGTCTAGTCAACCACAAGTATCCGAAGAAACCAAAAAAATTTGGAAGCGTTATTCAAAGAAAAAAAATTGGAGAATAACACAACTTCCGAACGGCTATTACCAAGCTGAATGGATTGACTTCAACGATAACTGGAACGGAATTACAAGGCGTGAAACAATTGAAGGGGCTGAAAAAGCAATTGAATCTTCAATTGAACATTACATTAAAAAATTAAAACTTTCCGAAGGTCCAGTTGTTGTAAAAACCTTTTAAATAAAATACTTAAATTAAATTTAATTAAATCATGTCAGACGCAATTGTCAAAAATCTAAGCTTTGGTAAAGAAGCTAAGGATAAACTATTTGAAGGTATAAACAAACTCACAAAAGCCGTTAGTTCTACACTTGGAGCTAGCGGTAAACGTGTGATATTAGAAGATGGTGCAGGAAAACCTGTTATTACTAAAGATGGAGTAACTGTAGCTGATTCAATTATATTATTAGACCCTATTGAAAATATGGGTGCTACGCTTTTAAAGGAAGCTGCTAGGAAAACTGTTAAAGAAGCTGGCGACGGAACGACAACGGCTACAGTGCTAGCGCACTCAATTTTAAATGAAGCATATCCTAAATTAAAAGAATTAGGGGCTAGAAGCTTAAAAGAGGGTATTGATAGTGCTGTGCAAAAAGTTGTACAATATTTAGAAAAAAATTCAGTAAAAGTTACTGGTAAAATGATTGATCAAGTAGCTATTATATCCACTAATAATGATGAAAAGTTAGGAAAAATTATAGCTGAAGCTTTTAGATCAGTAGATGAAACAGGTATTGTTATGATGGAGCAGACTGAATTATCTGAAACTACTGCGGAATTAATAGATGGTATTCAATATAATCAGGGACTAACTAATCCTAATTTCATTACTAAAAAAGATAATAATACTGCGGAATTAGAAAAAGCGCATGTACTGCTTATAGAATCTCCCGTAGAAAACATAAGAAAAATACAAAGTATTTTAGAATACGTTATTAAAAATAATAAGCCATTATTAATAGTTGCTGATATGGATCCAACAGTGATTTCTGCTTTAGCAATGAATAAAATTAAAGGAAATATAAAAGTAAATGTAGTTAATGCTCCTACGTATGGAGTTAATAGAAAAGATATGTTTTCTGATTTAGCTATGTTAACTGGCTCTACGGTAATAAACGAAGATTTAGGGGATGATATGGATTTAATTCAACCCGAACATTTAGGGTTTTGTGAAAAATCAATTACTGATAATAATGAAACTATTATTAAAGTTTCTAATATTCCTGATGAAGTAAAAAATATAATAAAAAAACTTCAAGAAGAATTAAAAAGCACTACTGTTCCTCCTGAAATTCAAAGAATAGAAAAAAGAATAGCAAGATTATCCGCTAAAATTGCTAGTGTTAAAATAGGAGCGGATTCAAGTATTGAATTAAAAGAAAAATCAGATAGAGTGGAAGATGCTATTTGTGCCACTAAAGCTGCCATTAAAGAGGGTATTGTTGCCGGCGGTGGAGTTGCCTTATTAAACGCATCAACATTAATTAAAAGTAAAAGTAAAGCTGAAGACATATTATTAAAAGCTATTCAAGCCCCTTATACAACAATATTAGAAAATGCAAATCTTAATATTTTAGAATCTAATAAAAAAGGATGGGGTGTGGATGCTATTTCTGGTAAAGAAAAAAATATGATTAAATCAGGAATAATTGATCCTTTACTGGTAACCAAAACAGCATTAAAAAATGCAGCTTCAGTTGCAACTACAATATTGTCTACAGATTGTATAATTAATAATTTAAGAATTAATGAAAGCAATAGGTAGAAATTTAATAATAGAAAAAGAAAAGCAGGGATCTTCTAAAACAAAAGGCGGTTTAATATTATCTGAAACACAAAGAGAAGATTTAAGATATAATAAAGCTAAAGTTATATCAATAGGAAATCATATAGAAGGTATTAAAGAAAATGACTCTATATATTATGATAGGCATGCTGGCCATAATATTGAAATAAATAAAACAATATATCAAGTTATAAAAGAACAAGATGTAGTTATTGTTTTATGAAAAGATTTGAAGCTAAAGATCTTAAAGAGCATAATTTACTAAAGCATTATAGAATTATACGTAAATGGGCCGCAAGAAATAATGATTTAACAGAGTCTGATTTAGAGCTTTTAATATATTTAGATTGTATAGATTTATTTAGTAAAATAGATTTTAAAATGGGTGCATACTCATATAGCTGGGACAATAGAAGATGGAATAGATTATTAAAAAGCGGTTGGATAGTTGTTTGGCGCAAGAGAAATCATACTACGCAAAAATACAATTTATATAAAATTTCTTTTAAAGGCAAACATCTTATAAATAAAATTTACAAAATAATGCTCGGCGAAGAAGATGTTCCTACTAGCGATAGAAGAAACAAAATAATGAAAGGTGAAACTTATACAGATAAAGTTTTAAAAGTTTCAATTAATAATATTAATAAAGATAAACATAGATAATTATGAAAATCAAAGATCCAAAAATTCAAACTATTGAAAAAGCTGGTGTGGTCGGCGCAAATGCTGTATGGGATGGCCCTTTAGACACAGATGGCTTTCCTATGGGTAATGGTTCTAGTTCTGGTATTAATGGAATGGAAGTAAAAAAATTTCCAACTAATTATTCCGCAGGTCCTATTACTCAAAGAGCTAAAGGCATTAGGTAAAATGGAATTTTCTGATTTTAAAATGTATGGCATAAATACACTTGCATTAGGTGTAACTATGCTTGATATTGAAATTCCGTTAAAAATAATTCTTTTAACCGTTACTATTGGCTATACTATTGATAAATGGATGAAATTAAAAAAATAATATGGCATATACTCAGTTAAACTCTCCGCTGTTAAAAAAAGGTGATGCACCTTCTCGTAAAAAATCCAAAGGTTATTATGCTAAAGTAAAATCTGGGAGCGGCACAGGTTCTAAGGCTGGTGGAGGAATGACGGCAAAAGGTGTAGCTAAATATAGAAAAGATAATCCTGGTTCTAAACTAAAAACAGCGGTAACCACGCCGCCTTCAAAACTTAAGAGGGGAAGTAAAGCTTGGAAACGTAGAAAAGCTTTTTGCGCTAGATCAAAAAGTTGGAAGTCAGAGCGTGGCAAAGCAGCGCGCCGCAAATGGAACTGTTAAGCAAATAATAATTAAAAATAATAAAATGGGAAAAGCTGAAAAGTATAATTTAAAAGAGGCATATAATAAAAATCTTAATGATAAAGCAAGATTACATTATTTAGAAAATTACGAGCACGATTCTCACAGTAGAAAAGGTGGTTCAGGATCTTATACTGGAAATCACCCTAAATTTACTTCTCCTGTAGGTATGGCTGGGCAATTAACAGGGCAAATGCCTACACAAACAGGAGTTGCTCAACCACAAACTATTGTTGATCCTACGCAAATAGGAACAATTCCGGCTCAAAACATTATAAATGCTAACGCTGCAAATACTCAACCGCAATATTCTGCACAAGAACAAATTGCTATGGCTAATACAAGAGGATTAGTAAATGGAATCTAAAGGATTAGGCGATACTATAGAAAAAATTACTAAAGTTACAAGAATTAAATCTGTGGTAGATAGAGTAGCAGAAGGTTTAAATATTCCGTGTGGTTGTAATAAGCGAAAAGAAAAATTAAACAAAATATTTCCTTATAAATAATGGCTTTTAAAATAAACCCACCTTATTCTTTAGACAATACACCAATTTATACGGTAGATTTAGATAATAATGTGTTAGGTAAGGCCAATAACAATGGAACTATTATTGTAAATAAAAATTTAGATCCTAATGATTTAAAAAAAGTAATAGATCACGAAATGGTGCATGTAGACCAATTTAAAAGAGGTGATTTAGATTATGATGATAAAAATGTATATTGGAAAGGTAAAACTTATTCAAGATCTAAAATGAATGAAGGATCCCCAACCTTAGCCTGGGAAAAAGAAGCTTATAACAAAACCAATAAATAACTTAAAATTAATATTATGCCTAAAGGATTTGGATATGGCGGTGAGTCCGCTAATCAAGAAAAGAAAAATTTAAATAAAGACATGCCGGTGGTTAGCCGCGCTTCAGGTAATTCTTGGATGAATAAACATTCAGTTGCTGCTGGGTCACCTGTAGGAATGGGTGGATCTTACAAAGGCTCTGCTATAAAATTGCATGAACCTGGACATAAGCCCGACCCAAAGAGTGGCCAGTTTAAAACAGGTCCTTCTGGAAGACCAGTAGCCGTTAGGGAAACTAGTCTAAGCGGTGGGTTTATACAACCATCTGCTAAAGTCATACAATCTGCACAAAGTGGCACTGGTATTTTTGATCCAAAGACAACCAATATTGCCGACTATAAAGGGTATTATTTAGAATCCGGAAGTGGAAAACAAACTCAAGATCCTAGTAAGGCTTATGGGTTTGTATCGCATTCAGGTAAATTTACTAGATTTGGAAGCACGGACAATTCAAGTCGTAGAGAAGCAATTAAAGAAGCTGAAAGAAAAAAGAAATTATATATGCAAGAGCAGTCTAGATTAAGAACAATGCGACAGGACCGCATTGATTATGCAGAAGCAGGTGGCGTAATTAAGCCGGCTAAGAAAAAAGACCCCAAATCAGGAGCATAAAATGTGGAAATTGCTTGTTGGATTACTAAAAGGCGGTGATAATAGAAAATCCGTTGCTGGTAATTTAGCCTGGGAAATACGAGAAGCCATAAAAGGCAAAGAGTTAGATCCTAATGAATTAATTTCTATACAAACAAAAATAAATGAAATAGAAGCTGGCCATCGAACTGTATTTGTTGCTGGCTGGCGCCCATTTATTGGCTGGGTTTGTGGTGTAGCTTTAGCATATAATTTTGTAATAAGAGATTTGTTTATATGGGCATTACAACCGCAAGATGTACCTCCAGCATTACAGATGGAACATTTAATGACCGTTTTGTTAGGTATGTTAGGATTAGGTGGCTTGCGAACATATGAAAAGATAAAAGATAAAGTAAAGTAATAATAATCAATTTAAATTTAATCAAATGGAAAAAGTAGAAAAAAAAGTAACTGAAGAGCAATTAGCTAAAATTAAAGAGAATCAAACTGCAATGAATAACAAGCTTAGGGATTTAGGTTTTTTAGAAAATCAAAAGCATATCTTATTGCATGAATTTGCCGGATTAACGCAAGATAGTGATGATCATAAAAAAGAGCTTGAAAAAGAATATGGAGCGGTTAGCATCGATTTAGAAACGGGGATTTATACTGAAATAGAAGAATCTAATAAATAATATAAATGTCACGTGTTATAAGAAAAATCAGCATTGGATCTGATTATAAAAATGATGCTATGCATTATTCCCTTGAACAAGAAGTTTACGGAGGTCACAAAATAGCTTATATCATATTTGAAGATACTGATAATTCTTATAATATACATATAAAAAAGAATAATGAGGTGGTGCCATGGAAAAAATTTAATTCTAATATGGCAATTTCAGTAGAGTATGATTTAAAATATGAATAGTCTTTATAATTTTATAGTAGAGCCTATAGGTGAAAGATATAATAATTCAATTAATATAGGTGAAAATAAATTAGTATTAAATTCTAGCATAGAATCTTTTAAGTTTATAAATAAACTAGCAAAAGTAATTAGTACACCTTTAGCTTTCAAAACTGTTATAAAACCGGGTGATGAAATAATAATACATCATAATGTTTTTAGAAGGTATTATGATATAAGAGGTAAAGAAAAAAATAGTAGTAAATACTTTAAAAACAATCTTTACTTTTGCCAACCGGATCAAGTGTATCTTTATAAAAAAAGTAATAAATGGCATTCGTTTATGGATAGATGCTTTGTAAAACCGGTTATTAATAAAGATTATTTAAAGCAAGAAAAAACTAAAAGCCTTGTTGGTATACTAAAATACGGAAATAGCTCGTTAGAAGCTCTTGAAATAAGCCCAGGAGACACCGTTGGGTTTACGCCAAATGGCGAATGGGAGTTTATAGTAGATAATGAGCTTTTATATTGTATGAAATCAAATGATATTGTTATTAAATATGGACATCAAAAAAACGAAACTGAATATAATCCAAGCTGGGCAAAGAGCAGTTGAAGAATTAATTAAAGTAGCAAAAGAAGATATTGTAGATTCTGATGATGACATATCTGCTGATAGATTAAAAAACGCTGCTGCAACTAAAAAATTAGCAATATTTGACGCTTTTGAAATATTAAACAGAATAGATCAAGAAGAAAAATTATTGCAAGAAATTCCAGAATCTAAAAAACAATTTGGTGGATTTGCGGAAAAAAGATCTAAATAATGTACCAACAGAATCTATATTTTATAGCTAAAGACTATATAAAACCTAAAATTATAAATAGAAATAATAGGTATAAAAAATGGGAATATGGCTATAATAAAGAATATGATATTATAATAATAAGTAAAACAGGTAAAATAGGTGAAATATATAATATACAAGGTTTATATATTGCTTTACCATTAATTGAACAATGTTATAAAAAATCAAATAAAAAAGAAGATCAATACTGGCAAAAATTTGAATATCCTAAAGTATTAAAAAAAATAAAATCAGTTTTTGATTGGGAACAATACCCTGATAATTTTAAAGAAAACTGGTACGATTTTATAGATAATGAATTTAAATATAGAGAAGAAGGTTTTTCGTTCTATAATAATGGTATCAAAACTTATATTACTGGGACTCATTACATGTACTTGCAGTGGACTAAAATTGACGTTGGGGCCGCTGAGTTTAGGGAATCAAACAGATTATTCTATATTTTTTGGGAAGCGTGCAAAGCAGATACCAGATGTTATGGAATATGCTATCTTAAAAACAGACGGTCTGGGTTTAGCTTCATGGCATCGAACGAAACTGTTAACCAAGCAACCATGTCAAGCGACTCGAGATTTGGAATTTTATCGAAAACTGGGGCTGATGCCAAAAAAATGTTTACAGATAAAGTCGTTCCAATATCAACCAATTATCCTTTCTTCTTTAAACCAGTTCAAGATGGAATGGATAGACCAAAAACAGAACTTGCTTATAGAGTACCCGCTTCCAAATTAACTAGACGTAAAATAGAAGTAGGAGAGCAATTAAAAGATATTGACGGTCTTGATACTACAATTGATTGGAAAAATACAGGTGACAATAGTTATGACGGTGAAAAATTAAAACTTTTAGTTCATGATGAATCCGGGAAATGGGAAAGGCCTGATAATATAATAAACAACTGGCGAGTAACAAAAACAACTTTAAGATTAGGAAGTCGTATTGTGGGAAAATGCATGATGGGATCAACATCAAATGCATTAGATAAAGGCGGAGAAAATTTTAAAAAAGTATATGAAGGATCAGATGTTACAAAAAGAAATAATAATGGTCAGACTAGTTCAGGACTATATTCTTTGTTCATACCTATGGAATGGAACTACGAAGGCTTCATTAATATGTATGGAATACCTGTATTCGACACTCCAAAAACCCCAGTTAAAAGTATTGATGGAACCGAAATAGAAATAGGTGTAATAGATTATTGGAATAATGAGGTAGAGGGTTTGAAGCAAGATCAAGATGCTTTAAATGAATTTTATAGACAATTTCCTCGTACAATTCAACATGCTTTTAGAGATGAAACTAAACAATCTTTATTTAATCTAACTAAAATTTATGAACAAATAGATTATGTTGATGATATTAAATATAGTAGTTTAGTTACTCAAGGAAATTTTCAGTGGGAAAATGGCGTAAAAGATACAAGAGTAATTTTTATGCCAAATAATCAAGGAAGATTTTTTGTTTCTTGGGTACCACCTTATCATTTGCAAAATAAAATAATAATAAAAAATAATATAAAGCATCCTGGTAATGAAGATTTAGGAGCATTTGGATGCGATAGTTACGATATTTCAGGCACAGTAGATGGCCGAGGTTCTAAAGGTTCTTTACATGGGCTAACAAAGTTTACTATGGAAGACGCTCCCCCTAATCAATTTTTTTTAGAATACATATCTAGACCCGATAATGCAGAAATATTTTTTGAAGATGTATTAATGGCATTAATATTTTATGGAATGCCAATACTAGCGGAAAATAACAAACCTAGACTTTTATATTATATAAAGCGTAGGGGATATAGAGGATATTCAATGAATAGACCTGATAAAATTTACAATAAGCTTTCAGTAACAGAAAGAGAAATAGGAGGAGTACCAAATTCCAGTGAAGATATGAAGCAAGCTCATGCAGCAGCTATTGAAACATATATAGATACTCATATAGGCTTTAATGGAACAGATTACGGTAATATGTACTTTATAAGAACTTTAAATGATTGGTCTAAATTTAATTTAAATAATAGAACAAAACACGATGCTTCTATTAGTTCAGGATTAGCTATTATGGCTTGTAATAAAAATAAATATGCACCTGTATCTAAAAAAGTATTTATGCCTTTGAATTTAAAAATGAGAAAATACAACAACGATGGAATTACGTCAAAAATAATTTAAATAGATGGTTTATACAAATTACAATAGTTCATTTCCAGACCAAGTAGTATCTGATGAAATAAAAAACAGCTACGATTATGGCGTACAAGTTGGACAAGCTATTGAAAATGAATGGTTTAGACAAGACACCGGAGGAGATAGGTATTTACAAAATTTTCAAAATTATCATAATTTAAGATTATATGCTAGAGGTGAGCAATCAGTTCAAAAATATAAAGATGAATTATCTATAAATGGGGATTTATCCTATTTAAATTTAGATTGGAAAATTGTACCAATTATTCCTAAGTTTGTTGATATTATAGTAAATGGCATGACAGATAAAGGCTACGAGATACAAGCTTACGCCTCTGATCCTTTTGCTTTAGAAGAAAGAACACAGTTTGCATTTAATGCTTTAAGGGATATTCAAAATAAAGAATATATAGAAGAATTAAATAAAGCTACAGGGCAAAACTTTTTTTCTAGTTCTCAACCTGAAAAACTACCAGCTTCAAGAGAAGAATTAGATGTTATGTTGCAATTAGACTATAAACAAAGCATTGAAATTGCAGAAGAAGAAGCTATAACAAATGTTTTTGATTATAATAAGTATAATGAAATAAAAAGAAGAATTGCATATGATTTAGCGGTTTTAGGGATTGGAGCTTCAAAAACAAATTTTAATTTATCAGAGGGAGTTAAAGTAGAGTATGTTGATCCCGCTTCTCTTGTGTACTCATATACAGAAGATCCTAACTTTGATGACATATATTATGTAGGTGAAGTTAAAAATTTAAGCTTATCAGAAGTTAAAAGACAATTTCCTTATTTAACAGATGCTGATTTAGAAGAAATACAAAAATATAAGGGGCCTAGTAATTATAGCAATTATGTTAGAAATTACAATGGAAACACAGATGATAATTTAGTTTCTATTTTATTTTTTGAGTATAAAACTTATAATAATCAAGTTTTTAAATTAAAGTATACAGACCAAGGATTAGAAAAAATATTAGAAAAGCCTGATACATTTAATCCACCAGAAAGTGATAACTTTGAAAGAATAAGTAGAAGTATTGAAGTATTATACACCGGAGCAAAAGTTTTAGGAATGCCTAAAGTATTAGAATGGAAAATGTCAGAAAATATGACACGACCATACGGAGATATTACTAAAGTAAATATGAATTATTCTCTTTGTGCTCCTAGAATGTACAAAGGAAGAATTAGTTCGGTTGTTGAAAAAATTACAACATTTGCTGATATGATACAACTTACTCATTTAAAATTACAACAGGTTTTATCTAGAGTAGTTCCGGATGGGGTTTATCTTGATATGGATGGATTATCTGAAGTAGATTTAGGAAATGGTACTAATTATAATCCAGCAGAAGCACTAAATATGTATTTCCAAACAGGAAGTATAGTTGGTAGATCTTTAACCCAGGAGGGTGATTTAAATCGTGGTAAAGTGCCTATTCAAGAATTGCAGACATCCAACGGTATGGCTAAAATACAATCCTTAATAACTACATACCAATATTATTTACAAATGATCCGCGATGCTACAGGACTAAATGAAGCTGTTGATGCTAGCACTCCTGATAAAAATGCATTGGTTGGATTACAAAAAATTGCAGCTGCTAATTCTAATACTGCTACAAGACATATATTAAAAGCTTTAATGTATATTACTATAAAAACTGCAGAAAAAGTAGGATTAAGAATTAATGACGCATTACAATTTCCTTTAACTAAAAAAGCATTGCTGAGTAGCATTAATACATTTAACGTTAGCACTTTAGAAGAAATACAAAAATTAGATATACATAATTTTGGAATATTTTTAGAATTAGAGCCAGACGCCGAAGAGAAAGCGCTATTAGAACAAAATATACAAGTTTCTTTACAGCAAAATGCTTTGAATCTTGAAGATGCTATTGATATTCGTGAAATACGAAATATGAAATTAGCTAATCAAGTATTAAAATTAAGAAGAATACAAAGACAAGAGCAACAACAAGCTGCTCAATTAGCTAATATACAAGCACAAGCTCAAGCAAATGCTAAAACAGCTGAATCTGCAGCATTGTCAGAAGTACAGAAGCAACAAGCTTTAGCTGATACCAAAGTACAAATTGAAAAAGCTAAATCTGATTTTGAAATAAATAAAATGGAACAAGAAGCCTTCATTAAAAAACAGTTAATGGCAGAAGAGTTTCAATATAAAATGAAATTAGCTCAAATACAAGCAGATGCTTTAGCTAATAAAGAAAAGCAAATAGAAGATAGAAAAGACGAAAGAGTAAGAATACAGGGAACACAACAATCTGAACTTATTGATCAAAGAAAAAACGACTTATTACCTAAAGATTTTGAGTCAGCAGGTAATGATAGCTTAGGCGGCTTTGGATTAGAGCAATTTGAGCCTAGGTAATTTTTATTAATTAATTTTATATTATTATATTATGTCAACAGAAGTAAGACAAGAAGGAGAGTTTAAAATGAAAAAGCCCTCTAAGCCAAAAAAACTGGTAGATGAAAACAAAATTACAAAAGTTGAATTAAAAGATTCAAAACCAGTTGAACAAATTCCAGATGAAGTTACCAAAGTGGTAATACCTAACGAACCAGAAAATAAAACTAATGCCGTTCAAACACAAGAGACAGATGATAGCAATGCTGTTGTCAAAGAACCCGAAGACGGTAAAGACAGCGAAGGAGTGGCTGAAGAAGTACGGGACACCGAAAAAGAAGTAGAGTCCCCTATTAAGCTAGTAACTGAAGATAAAGAAAATAATTCTGAAGATGCTCAAATAGTTAAAAGCAATGAAACTTCTAATGCTACACAGCAAAAAGAAATATTACCGCAAGAAAAACCACAAGAATTACCTGAAGGTGTAAATAAACTTCTAAAATTCATGGAAGAAACCGGGGGTACTGTAGAAGATTATGCTAGGTTGAATGCGGATTATTCTAATGTAGATAATAATACATTATTAAGAGAATATTATAAAACAAGTAGACCTCATTTAGATTCAGAAGATGTGTCTTTAATATTAGAAGACTTTACATGGGATGAAGAAATTGATGAGGAAAGAGACATACGCAAGAAAAAAATTGCGTTTAAAGAAGAGGTTGCGAAAGCTAAAAACTTTTTGGAAGAAACTAAAAGTAAATATTACGAGGAAATAAAATTACGTCCTGGTGTTACTCAAGAACAACAAAAAGCAGTAGATTTTTTCAATCGCTATAATAAAGAACAGCAAAATAAAGAAGTTTATGTAAAACAGTTTCATGAAACTACTGATAATTATTTTTCTAAAAATTTCGAAGGTTTCGATTTTAATGTAGGAGATAAAAAATTCAGATATGCTATAAAAGATCCTGTTTCTACGGCTAATAACCAGAAAGATTTAACCCAATTCGTTGAGACGTTCTTAAACGATAAAGGTGAATTACAAGATCCTGGAAATTACCATAAAGCTCTTTATACCGCTAGGAATACTGACCAAGTTGCAAATCATTTTTATGAGCAAGGCCGTGCCGATGCTATTAAAGAACAAATTGCTAAATCAAAAAACATAACAACGGAACCTAGGCAAACTGCCGCTGGAGAAGTTTTTATCAATGGTTTAAAAGTTAGGGCTATTAGTGGAGCTGATTCAAGTAAATTAAAAATAAAAAGTAAAAAATTCTAACTAATTTAAAAAAATTAAAAAATGGCAAATGTTGCACCCGCTTTTGGCTCGATTAAACCAAGCCAGAAGCAACAAGTACTTATTGACAATTACCTAAGTTTTACGGATGGTACTAATGACTTCGCTCAACAGTATCTACCTGAAATTTACGAACAAGAAGTAGAAAGATATGGAAATAGAACTCTTTCTGGTTTCTTGAGAATGGTTGGCGCTGAAATGCCAATGACTTCCGACCAAGTTGTATGGTCTGAACAAAATAGACTACATGTAGCTTATGACAATGTAACTGTTGCAACAGGTACTACTTTAACATTCGTATTGGATGCTACTGCTGGAGCCGGTTTTGTTGCAAACGTTATTTCTGCAAATGACACTATTGTCCTTATGGATCCTGCTACAGGAAAAGAACTAAAGTGTTTTGTAGAAACTAGTGTTGATACTTCGGCTACTTTGGCTACCCTAACTGTTAAGCCTTATACTCAAGGAGATCTAGTTGCTACTGGTGGTGGTTCTGAAGTTGATTTTACAGGATTAACAACTGGTAAGATTTTCGTTTATGGTTCTGAATTTAAAAAAGGAACCGCTGACGGTCGTGAGCGTTCTATCACACCTTCTTTTACTCAATACAACAATTCACCTATCATCATTAAAGACAAATTTGCTGTTAACGGTTCTGACGCTGCTCAAATTGGGTGGGTTGAAGTTGCAACTGAAGATGGTACTTCTGGATATTTATGGTATTTAAAAGCTGAGTCTGAAACAAGACTACGTTTTGAAGACTACTTAGAAATGGCTGTTGTTGAAGGTGAATTAGTAAGCGGAACTTCTACGTTGACTGTAAAAGGTACTGAAGGACTTTTTGCTTCTATTCAATCAAGAGGTAATGTTCTTAACAACTTTAGTGGCGGCACTGGTGGACTTACTGAATTTGATAGTGTTCTAAAAAATCTAGATACTCAAGGCGCTATTGAAGAAAATATGCTTTTTGTAAATAGAAGCCTAGCACTTGATATTGACGGAATGCTAGCTACTGTTTCTGACGGCGCTCAAGGTGGTACTGCTTATGGATTGTTTGAAAATTCTGAAGAGATGGCTTTGAATCTTGGATTCAGTGGTTTCCGCAGAGGATCTTACGATTTTTATAAGACAGATTGGAAATATCTAAATGATGCTTCCACAAGAGGTGCAGTAGCAGTTTCTGGTATTGAAGGAGTTTTGATTCCTGCAGGTACTTCAACTGTTTATGACCAAATTTTGGGAACTAACATCCGTAGACCTTTCTTGCACGTAAGGTATAGAGCTTCTCAGGCTGATGATCGAAGAATGAAATCTTGGATTACTGGTTCTGTTGGAGGTGCTTATACTTCAGCGCTTGATGCTATGGAGGTACACTTCCTATCTGAAAGATGTCTTGTTACTCAAGGTGCTAACAATTTCGTATTGTTTACAGCTTCTGCATAGACTATTATTGTAAGGATAAGGGGTATCATAGTGGTGCCCCTTACTTTACATTTTTATTAATTATTTAATTATATTATATCATGGCTAAAAAAGCTAACTCCGCAGTAGAAAATATTGAGGTTGCACCTCAAGTAGTAAAAGAAAAAGCTGTTGCTAAAGCACCAGTAAAGCCTTCAAAACCAAAGTGGGAAATTAAAGATAAAACCTATTTGTTAAAAGGGGCCCACCAACCTATAACATTTACAATTCAATCCCGTCACTCACAAAGATGGCCATTGTTATGGTTTAATGAAAGTACAGGAGAGCAACAAGAACTTAGATATGCTACTAATCAAAATTCACCTTTAGTATCAGAACAAAAGGGTGAAGCAACACTAGGGCACATAATGTTTGAAAATGGTGTATTGTTTGTTCCTAAGGAAAAACAAAATTTACAAAAATTACTTTCTTTATACCATCCTAAAAAAGGTGTGTTATATTATGAATATGATCAAGTAGAAGTAGCTTCTGATGATCTTGAAGAATTAGAATTAGAAATAGATGCGTTAAATCTAGCAAGAAATATGGATATTGATCATATGGAGGCTATTTTGCGCGTTGAAGCTGGATCTAAAGTGTCTGACATGGCTTCTAAAGAAATTAAAAGAGATTTACTAATATTTGCTAAAAACAATCCTAGTTTGTTCTTAAACTTGGCTAATGACGAAAATGTAGAATTAAGAAATTTTGCAATAAAAGCTTCCGAAGCTGGAATTATTAATTTATCACCTGATCAACAAAGTATTCATTGGTCATCGAATAATAAAAAATTAATGGTTGTTCCTTTTGAAGAAAATCCATTTTCTGCATTTGCGTCTTATTTAAAAACAGACGAAGGCGTTGAAGTATATAAATCTATAGAGAAAAAACTATATTAACGCGTAATATTAATATTAAGAACGCTGGGTGTAAAAGCTCAGCGTATCTTATATTATAAAAAAAACAACAAATGGCAGTAAACGTAAACACTGTATATCAAACAGTTTTATATATATTAAACAAAGAGCAGCGCGGATATATTCCACCAGCTGAGTTTAATAGTTTAGGAACACAGGTACAACTTGAGATATTTGAAAAGTATTTTGATGATTTAAATCAGCAAATACGCGTTCCTCAAACTGATGACACGTATGCTAGCCGAGTAGAGAATATAGATGAAAAAATATCTATATTTAAAACTTTTGGAGATGCAGTTTATGATGATCAGTCTGTTCCTGGTTTACCATTTTTTAAGTTACCCGCTTCTGATATTTATGGAAATTCTGTTAATTTTTATAGATTAGGTGAGGTAATATATAATGATACCGTACAAGTTCAAAGATTGCAAAGAAGTGATTTTTACAATATTCAAAAATCAAAACTAACAAAAGCTTCCAAAACGTTTCCTGTTTATCTTTACGAAAATAATTTTTTATTAATTGAACCAGCCACTATAACGAACAACGTAGTGGTTGATTACGTTAAAAAGCCTAATGATATTAGTTGGGCATTTACGACAGGCACCTTAGGGCAATATATATATGATCCTGAAAATTCTATTCAGTTTGAGTTGCATGAATCAGAGCAAACCGAAATTATTTTAAAAATATTGCAGTATTCTGGAATAATAATAAGAGATCCTCAAATAGTGCAGGCAGCTTCTCAACAAATACAAAAAGAAGAAATAAACCAAAAAAGCTAATAAATTATGGCATCACCTAATGGAGGTTTAATACAAGAAACAAATAGACAGTACTACGCTGGAGCTCAAGGTTTTATAACGGCTAATAATCAAAAAACATTTACTACAACGTTTAATACAGATTTAGTATTCGGATCTGCCAATACATTATCTCCTGATTATGCATTAAACAATTTTAAAATATACACAAGTACTACAGGAGAAGGTAGTACCTATATAGAATACACTTCTGATTTTACGGTTTCTGAAAATACTATAACACTTCCTGTATCTTTAGCTAATGGAACTTTTGTTGTAGTACAATTAAAAAGACTCAACGGTGGACATTATGGTAATGAAGATGCGTATGGTAATATTGTTGAAAATAATTATGGAAGCTATGCTTATACGAAAGTTTCTGACTTAGTAAATAATTTTCAAGTTGCTTATGTAGGAGCGGGAAAACTTATTCCTAGTGTTAAACGAACAGATATTATTTTTCATACAAAAAGAGCATTACAAGAATTAAGCTATGATACTTTAAATGCAATAAAATCACAAGAAGTCCAAATACCTCCAAACCTTTCAATTCCCCTTCCTCAAGATTACGTAAATTACGTAAGTATTTCCTGGGTAGATCAATTAGGCGTTAAACACCCTATATATCCTACAAGGTTGACTTCAAATCCAACAGAAATATTACCACAAGATTATACTGGCCAACCTTTGCAAGATAATTTTGATGAGAACATTACGGCTACTTCTATTATTGAACAAAGATGGGATAAGGCTAATGATCGATTAATTAGTGGAGCGTTTGAAGGAACAGAAAGAGATGAGTCTATTTATTATGATTATCAATTTCCAGATGCTTTATTAGGCAGGCGCTATGGTTTAGATCCTGAAATTTCTCAATCAAATGGATGGTTTACTATTAATCAAAGAGAAAATAGTATTTCTTTTTCAAGCAATTTGAATGCTGCATTGATAATATTCGAATATATTTCAGATGGAGTTGCTTATGAGCAAGATATGAAAGTACCTAAAATGGCAGAGCAGGCCATCTATTCATATTTAAATCACGCAATACTTGCTTCAAAAATAAATACACCTGAATATATTGTAAATAGATATAAAAAAGAAAAATTTGCTGCAATAAGAAATGCTAAGATAAGATTATCTAATATAAAACCAGAAGAGTTTGTGCAAGTGATGCGAAACAAATCTAAATGGCTTAAAAATTAAATAAATGGCAGAAGTTAAAAATGCTTTTATAAAGTCTAAAATGAATCAAGACCTTGATGATAGATTAATACCATCAGGTGAATATCGGGAAGGCTTTAATATACAAGTAAGTAAATCTCAAGGTGAAGATGTAGGTGCTTTAGAAAACGTTTTAGGTAATCAAGATTTAATTGATTTTGAAGCTTTAACGACTACAGGCATACAAGTTATTGGGCAATTTACAAATCCATCAAAAAATACAATATACTTTTTTTTAACTAATTATACAGATTTAAATTACATAACAAATCCTACCTACGATCCTACTAAATTTAATTATATTTACGAATATAATGTATTAAATGGGGATAGTGTAAGGTTAGCGGAAGGAGCATTTTTAAATTTTTCAACAACAAATCCTATTTATGGTGTTAATATGGTTGAAAATATATTATTTTTTACAGATAATAGAAACCAACCAAGAAGAATTGATATAACGCGAAGAAATGCAAGTGGCGGAGTATTTTATACAAATGAAGATTCTGTAAGCGTAGCCCAATATAATCCCTTTGATCCTATTTTAGTTTATAAAGATAGTACTACTCAAGGAGCTGCGGCTGCTCCAGAAACCACTATGTACGATGTTGTTAGTGAATTTCTACCTGACAATTCTACTGAAAACCCTTATTATAACGCAAGCTACGCTGGAGATCCTGATTATTTAGAAAATAAATTTGTAAGATTTAGTTATAGGTTTAGGTTTAATAGCGGAGAATATTCTTTACTTGCCCCATTTACACAAGCTTTATTTATACCTCAACAAGATGGATACTTTCTTGAAGGAGATGAGGAAAGTGCTTATCGAAGTACAATTGTAAAGTTTATGCAAAATAAAGTAAATAGGATATTATTACAAATTCCAATACCATCTGCCGACGGGGCTACATTTGTAGAAAATTTTAATATTGATGAAATAGATGTAGTATTTAAAGAATCTGATGGTCAGGCTTTATATGTTGTAGACACTATTCCCGGATCAACAATATCAATGACAACTGGTAATTATGTAGAATATGATTACCAAGCAAAAAAACCATTTAAAACTTTACCAGATTCTACATTAATTAGAGTATATGACAAAGTTCCAGTAAAAGCTTTATCACAAGAAATAATAGGCAATAGAGTTGTGTATGGTAATTATCAAGATAAACATACACCTCCTAAGTCTTTGGTTTATGATGTGGGTATTTCAAGTAAATCTAATTTTAATGATGATGATGATCCTAATATAGGTAGAGTAGAAAATACAACAAGCATTGTAGAATACCCTAATCATAATTTAAAACAAAATAGAAATTATCAAGTTGGTGTTGTATTATCAGATAGATATGGTAGAACATCAACAGTTATATTGTCTACTACAACAGAAGGACAAGATGTTAATGCAGTATTATTTGGCGCTTCAACCGTGTATAATCCTTATAGATTAGGTTTATTAGGTGAAACTACTGTTTACGCTGCGTCTGTAAAAGATTGGCCGGGTGATTCTTTAAAAATAAGATTTGATCAAGCAATTCAATCAACAAAAAGTATTGTAACTGGTGCTCCTGGATTATATAACGGTGATCCTTCTAGTGCTAACTATAATCCTTTAGGGTGGTATTCTTATAAAATAGTTGTAAAGCAATTAGAACAAGAATATTATAATGTTTATTTAGGAGGAATACTAAATGGGTATCCTTCGGCTCCAGCTTCTCCTCCGGATCCTCAAAACAGTACTGCATTTATAACTTTAATAAATGACAATATAAACAAAGTGCCAAGAGATTTAAATGAAGTTGGCCCAGACCAAAAACAATATAGAAGCAGTGTGCAATTATTTGGTAGAGTAACACCGGATAGAAGCACTTCTCCAACTTATAATCAACAATTTTACCCGGGACAAATAGATAGTGTAACTACGCCTGCTGTTGAATCTATAACAATTTTACCTTCTTCGGATACTGTAAACACAATAGCTGAAGAAGAAAATATAGTCACAAGTGGCGCTACTATTGTTGATCTTTATCAAACAGATTCTAATCCATATATAGCCAGAATAACTCAAGGTAATGAGCAAAATCCAATTGGTTCTTTACCGGTAGCTTCAGGAAGTTATAATTTTTTATTAGGAGTTTATGAAACTGAACCTGTTACTTCAAGATTAGAAATATTTTGGGAAACATCTACAACTGGTTTAATATCAGATTTAAATGAAGCAATACGCACCGGTACAAACGAAACAGTAGGTTTAGTATACTTTGAATGGGATTTAGATGAAGCAACCGAAATAGGTACTTCAATTGCAGGTAGATTTGCACCAATTGACGAAGAAGGTAATAATCAACTTCCTAAAGAACCCCTAGAAGAAAGTGATTTGTCTATGAGCGTTACTGATATAGATGGAAATGATATTACCAAATTTTCTTTAAGAAAAATACCAAAAACTGCTCAATCAGTTTATGATCCGCTAGACAAGGATACATTTGATACATATGAAATTGATACTACAGAAGAATTTTATTATGGACCTGATGCAGCTGTAAATCAAGTATTTTATTTTACTTTTACTGACGATACAACAGGAGAAAATGTTGCCGATGTAGTAGAAAGTTTATCTAATGTAGCTCCTACTATAACTAATGGAACCACAGTTTCTTTTGATGCAGATGATACAGGAGTAATATTTACTTATGAAGCAATTAACGGAACAGTTGACACTACGCGGAATGCTTTAAATTTAACATGGAGCATGGAAGGAAACCCTCCTGAACTTACTTTAGATGCAAATACAGGCGAATTAAGTGTTAGCGATTCACTTGCAGGAAAAATTACATTAACAATAACTGTTCAAGATGCTGGGGGTTTAACTGATACTATAACAAGTGAATTAGTAGCGGGAGAAATACCTGTTAATGAAGGATTTGGTTCAGGTAGCGCACTTATGTCAGGGGGAAGCGGATGGTCTGGAGCCCATTACTGGTCATCTGGAGATAATAACTCTACAGCATCAACTCCATTGCCAGGCGAATCTACGGGTACGGTTGATATACGAACACCTTATTCGGGGCTTTCATTAACATCTACAAAAGAAAATAGCGGATTTGTAACGGCACCTGATTGTGATGGATATACTTTTTATAATGAAAATCATAAATCATTAGGAACTGACAATCCATCATCTGGTTTAAGTGGAGGCTTAACACAAGGGACAGGTTTTATAGCTCTTGATGTTTTAGGAGAGCAATATGATTTTAGCGTTAATAATTCATTAACAACATATCCCTTTATTTTATATCCTACATATTTACAATATAGAAATCCAACTGGAGCAGGGTATCCAAATAATTGGGAAATAGCAAAAGATATAGAGGGCAAAGAAATTAAATTTGGAGGAACTCAAAACAATTGGGATTCTATATCTGTTGATCCTTATGGTGCTATTCAGGCTACTGGTGTTATAACCAATGACGATTCCGCAAGAGACTATGATAATAGAGAAATAAATGAATTTCCTATAACTGATACTAATATTGATTCAGAAGATTGTATGCAGGCATCATTACAACCTCCTGTAACTGGGACATCAAATAGGTTTAGAGTAGCAGCAAGAAGAGTTTTTGTAATTGGCAAAAGCCAGCAGGAAGCATATACTAATGCGCCTGAGTACTATGGGGACTATAGATTGGTAGTACGCTACCCATGGGGACTTTCTGTTGCTGATGGGCCTAGTGGATATGGAGAAGATATTGTAGTAGGTTATGGAACAGACTCATGCCCAGTAGATGCCCAATATAAAAATGCACAAATGAATTGGCGATCAGTATTAAGATATGGCGATTTATACTACCCACCTTATAGCCGCTCTACACCTAGGTCTTATAGCTATCAAGTTTCTACTTCAACTGGAGCCGATGGTATAATTGCAACAGGCTTAGCTACTAGTAAAAATTTATTTGCTAGAGAATGGGCAATGAGATATGTAAGTAGATTTTATGAAGATGCTGAACTTACAATACCATGGGAATCTGGTTCATCAGGTTTTCAAGGTGCAGGATGGTATGGATTTAGATCTGTAGGGGCAAATTTTGATGTTAATGTTAAATATGGAACAGATAATTCATTTCCTAAATTTGGAACAACATCTGCTACGGGTAGTCAAAGCATTGATTTTAGACAAACTGACCAAGACAGAAAATGGGCCGTGTATTTAGATAATAATGGTATAAAAGTTTTAACAGACGTTGAAAGCCAAACAACTGTTCAGCCTGGTGTTGCTCCAAACTCCCCTCAATTCCCTCCGGGTTAAGTGTAACTTAAATAAGAAATAAGTAATAATAAAAGATATGCCAGCAATAATAGAAGTTAAATATTTTAATAGTTTTATCTTAAGAAAAACTCTAAATAATAGCGATGAACCGGTATGGAATGGCTCCAGAGGTATTCCTCAAGCTATTGGCGGATTTGATCAAGGTAATGTATCTTCTAATTCTGCTCAAATTACAAAAAATTGGGTTATAGAAGAAGCGCGTATTAGAGGTGGTTATAATAATACTTCTGCCGGGTATGGGGCTAAAGCTTATTTAGTAGAAGACGAACCTAATTCTTCCTTAAGATTTAATTCATTAATATATTCAGGTATATTTAATTCAACAACAGGAACAAATAATACAAATGTTTTTTCTATTGGAGCAGATATAACTAGAAGTTTAGATCCTGCACAAGGGTCAATTCAAAAGTTATATGCAGAAGACACTAATTTAATAATATTTCAAGAAAATAAAGTTAGTAATGCTTTAATTGACAAAGACGCTATATATACTGCAGAAGGAACAGGCTTAACTACAACGGGTAAAGTTGTTATTGGCCCTGTAAGAGCATACGGAGGTAATTTTGGAATAAGTAGAAATCCTGAAAGCTTTGCTGTTTATGGTTATAGAAAATATTTTACAGATAAAGATAGAAATGCTGTATTAAGATTATCAGCTGATGGAATAACGGAAATTTCTAATTACGGTATGATTGATTTTTTTAGAGATCAATTCGCATCTTTAGATAGTTATCAAGTCGGGCCTGGTAAAGCTGTTGGTATGTGGGATATATATACAAAACAATATGTTGTATCATTGCAGCCTGCTAACTCTAATGATTATAAAACGCTTTCTTTTGATGAAACCATAAATGGATGGACTAGTTTTTATAATTATAAACCAGCTGCAGGAACAAGTTTAAAAAATCAATTTTATACAATAGACAACGGAAATTCTACAGATAAAAATGCTGCTTTATATAGACATTATAGTCAAAATGTTAATAGAGCACAATTTTATGGAACTACTTATAATTCATCTATAAAATTTGTATTAAATCCTTCGGTTAGCATGTCTAAAGTATTTAAAACAATTAATTATGAAGGAAGCAATGGTTGGCAAGTAGATTCATATGCTTCAGATTTTACAGGTGTTAGCTCAGTCAACACAGGAGGCGAATTTACAGAATTTAGCAATACTAATACACAAGATGAAACTTCTTTAATATACAGCTACAATCAAGGGGCATATGATAACTTTGGTAATCAATACCCATCAACATTAACGCCTCCTATAAATAGAGCTGGCTTTGACAGAAAAGAAAATAAATATTTTGCAAATTTAATTAATAACTCAGGGCCTGCTCCAGGTGAAATTATTTTTGGCAATCAAATAAGTGGTATAAAAGGACACTTTGTGACTGTTTCTATGTCAACTGATACTGTAACTAATTTTGGAAAAGCAAAAGAGTTGTTTGCTGTATCATCAGAATATGTAGAGTCCAGTTACTAAAAATTTTAGTATCTTTATATAATTAAATTTTATTTTATGAATGAGTTAAAAGTTAGAGTTTTAACTGAAAATGATTGGGAAACACTATGCAGTTGGTGGTTAGAATGGCCGGATTGGAAAGTGCATCCTACTAAGGAAATGTTACCCTTAAATGGTATAGGTGGGTTTATGGTGGAAAATGATAATAAACCAATTGTAGCAGGCTTTTTATATCTTACAAATTCTAACATAGCATGGCTAGAATGGATAATTTCAGATCCTAATTACAAAGAAATAAACAAAAGGCAAGCAATTGAACTTTTAATAACATCTGCAGAAAGTGCGGCTAGAAATCAAGGTAAAGAAGTAATTTTTAGCGTTAGCAGAAATAAAGCTTTATTAAAAATGCATAAAAAATTAGGATATACGGTAGATAAAGATCCTTCTTATGAAATAACTAAAAATATAAAAAATTAATATAATATGGCAGCAGCAACACTAATAGCCGCGGGTATTGGAGCAGCAGGTTCAATAGCTGGATCAGCAATAGGAGCAAGCTCAGCAAGAAAAGCTAGAAAAAGTGCCGCTAAAAAAGAAGGTGCTTTAAAAAAAGAAATGGACGCAGCGGAAAGAAATAGAACCCCTGTAATAAATCCATATGAGGGTGTTAAAGATCTTTCATCTCAAATAGAAGATTTAAGTGGTAATTTAAGTAATCCTTATGATAATTTAGGTGTTGCAACTAAAGCTGCTGAAATACAGATGGAACAGAGCGATATTGCTCTTGCTAATACTTTAGATACATTAGCTGCTACAGGGGCTAGTGCTGGCGGAGCGACTGCTTTAGCTCAAGCTGCTTTGGCTAGTAAAAAAGGGGTTGCTGCTACAATAGAATCTCAAGAAGCTAACAATGAAAAGCTAAGAGCTCAAGGAGAGGCTAGCTTACAAAGCGCTAAAATGGCAGAGGCTCAAAGAGTTCAAACCGCTCAATACGCTGAAGCTGGAAGATTACAACAAGCTGATGTTGCAGGAAGACAATATGAATTTGAACAACAAGATAGACGCGAAGAGCAACAGTTAAATAGACTACAAGCGCAAATAACTGGTCAACAACAACAGCAAGCAGCAGCAAGGCAACAAAGTGCTAATGCAATTGCAGGAGGAGTTTCAGGAATAACTGGAATAGCTGCAAGCGCAGCGGGAAATTCTGAATTTGGGGTATGATAATAATATTATTAAAATAAACAAAAAAAATGGGTGCATACGAAAATCCGCAAACAGTCATAGTTGATACTTCTTCTGCTTGGACAAATATGTCTAAGTCGATTGCTAATACTACTGTAAAATTTTTAGAAAAACAAACAGAGGTACAAAATGAAAAGTTAAAAAAGCAGCAAAAAGAAGATTTAGCGTACAGCCAAAGACTTGTAAAAAATTTAAATACTCAACAATCAAAATTATATGGTTTAGATATTGAAAAGCAAACTAATGATTTGTTTAATCAAACCATATCTGATAAGACTACATTAGAGTTAAATCTTGAAAAAGCTACTACTCCAGAAGAAAGAAGTATGTATGCTGCTCAATTAGGGGACTACAATAATAGACTTAATCAAATATTAGATTTTGCTAAAAATAAAGATACGTTTAAAGAAAATTTTTTAGATAAAAATGACCCTACTTCAAGAAATGGAGAAGGGCAATGGTCTATACAAGGTGTTGAAGATTATTCTGATTGGATTAATTATGGGCAAAACTACGCTGCTTCTACCACTAATAGTTTCTTAAGTTTTGATGAATTAGGTGAATTAAAAATAAATATAGCTAATCCTGAAAATCAAGAAGAATTTAAGTCTTGGGGCACAACTGATTTCTTTTCTAAACAACCTCCTATAACGCCTATGGTTTCTAAAGGTTTGAGTGAAAGACTTTTAGATAGAGGTATATTAAATTCTAAAACACCTGGTAAATTAGCAGATGAATATAACACAATGAAAAGAAATGTTATGGATGCGATGGTTATTTCAGATGTTATTGAACCTTACGCAGAAAGTATTTTAACAGATCCCGATGCTGCTCAATCAGTTTGGATTAATGTTTTAAAACAACCTGGTTTACTTGAAATGGCTACTGAAGAAGAGGGCAGATTTCCTATAGAAGGAAGCCCTTTTTCAAAAGAAAGCGCTGAAAAATTTATTGAGGCATTTAATAATTTTGCTAAAAGCAAACTACCTAAAAATCACCCCGTAGCTGTAAAAGCTGTAAAAGATAGAATAGAAACAGCAGAAGAAATTGTTGAAGAAAAATTTAATAATTATATAAAAGAATTAGATACTTCTTGGACTGATGTTACAGGAGAAACAGCATCATTTGATCCTAAAACAAATATGCTTACCGTAACAGTAGAAATGGAAAATGAAGATGGCGATATAATTACAGAACCAGAATTATATGATTTAAGCCAACCGGGTCAATTTACTAATTATATTAGGTTATTATTAGATAAATCACCTGACTTGGGTAATGATATTAAAAGCAGGGAAATAAAAAGAAGTATATTAGAAAAAGCTAAAGTTAAAGAAAAAGAATACCTTGCTAAATCAAATGGAGCTGATGATTACAAGGGGTTTGAAGATTATCTAACTGGTCAAATTAAAAAAGACTAAAACATGTTTAAAACATTAAATCATAATGGCAATAGTTTTGAATTTCCTGATAATGAAAAAGGAAAAAATGATTATGAAGCTTTTATTGCTAAATTTCCTGATGCTACAGAGGTAGCAATTACCCCCGATCCCGACGAAGAGGGAAAGGAAACCCCTTCACAGGAGACAGTGGATGCAACTGTGGAGGTAAGCGATACGGCATCCAACTTGGAAAATGGTTCTTCGGAATCACAAAAAATAGATAACAGCCCCGAAGCTATATTTAAAAGAAAAAAACAAAACGCATTAGATCAAGCAAAAGTTTATAGCCAGCCTATTGAGCTAGAAGAAGTTGTAGTAACTTTTGATCCTTCGGAAAGAACAACCGAAGATTTAATAGACGATATTACAAAAGTTGATGATAGAATAAAACTTATAGCGGGAGACGATATGCAAATAGATGCGTTGGATTCTCCTAAAAGAATAAAAGAATATGCAACTCTTGCGAACAGAAGAAAAGAAATAAATGATAATTTAAGAAGTAAACTTAAAGAAGAAGGCAGCGCAAAGTCTTTATTAAGATCATTAAAAAAAGGTGATAAAGCTTTAGGCGAATATTTGCTATCAGTGCCTTCTTTTATTTATGAAATAGGATCCTTAGTGAGTGATCCTGTTAATAGAGCTTTAGGATTACCTAAAACAGATTTAACAAAATTTGAAGAATCTATAGGAACTCGGTCTTTATTAGATTCTTTAATAGATGAACAAGAAAAGTTAGGTAAAATACAAGAAGAATATAAAGACTTAAATAATATAAAAGGAGGTATTGGGGAAAATTTTTCTAAAGGTAATATCAGTGAAGGCTTTTATTTGCTAGGAGAAACATTAGCAGAATCTGCACCTGTAAGCTTATCTTTAATGTTTGGAGGCGCTGCTGGTTTGTCGAGAACTGCTTTAACATTAGGAGGCGGTATTCCTTTAGCTGCCGGAGAAGTGAGAACTCAAAAAGAAGAATACCCTGATCAAGAAAAAGCAGAAATGCTTTTAAAATCAACTTTAATTGGTTTATCAGAAGGATTTTTTGAAGGAGTATTTGGCAGCGGTGCTATAGGTAAAACATACAAAAATATTATTGCTAAAGAAGGCGTTGAACAAGGAACTAAAACTTTTAAAGATGGAATTATTTCAATGTACGAAGGGGCCTTGCAAAAATTTGGTGTTCCTATTGCGGCTGTTTCTGGAGGATTAGAAGAAGTAGGAACTCAAATAACCCAAAATTTAGTTAATGGTAAGCCTTTTAATGAAGGCGTTACAGACGCGTTTTTAGCTGGTGTTGGCGGTGGAGGATTATATGGGGCGCCAGTTAATTTAGCTAAAGGAGTTGAATTAGGCCGTAATCTAATACAGGAAATAAAAGTAAATGCTGAAATAAAACCAACCGAGTATACAAATATCTCTTATGCATTTGATCCTATAGAAAAAACTACTGAAACACAAATAAAATTATCTCAATTAAAAAATTCAGATAAGGTATTACAAAGAAGTGTAGATTCTGAAATTAAAAAAGGAAATATTACACAAGAACAAGGTGATGCTATAAAATTAAACTTTAGAGAAACTCAAGGTGCTACAAATCAAATAAAGTCTTTAAAATTAAATGAACAAGATCAGGCTACTACTGTTCAGTTAATGAAAGAAAAAAAGCAATTAAAAAATCAAATTGAGCAAGTAGGTGAGCCAAATTTAACTACTGAACAATCCGATAGAATAAAGCAGATTGATGAAGACTTAAAAGGTATTAGCTCAAAAGCTGTAACTCAACAAGTTGAAAAAGTAAGAGAGGCAGCTAAAGATATTACAGATTTAGATATTCAAGAGTTTGCTACTACAGCAGAAACAGAGGCTTTTTTAAGTGAGCAAGATCAAAATGTTAAAGCATCCGCTAACCAAGGGTTTATAATTCAAAATAAAGATGGGAAGCAAACCATTGTAATAAATAGAGAAGTTGCAGATAAAGAAATAGCGGTTGCCGCTCCTGCTCATGAGTTTTTACATGCTATTTTATATAAAACCGTTAAAGATTCTCCTAATACAGCTTTACAATTAGGTAACTCCTTAATGGAATATATTAGTAAGATTGATATAAATCAAGTTAAAGATAGTAATTTTGCACAAAGACTTCAACAGTATCAAGATCAGCCCGCTGCAGTTCAAGCTGAAGAAGCTATTACTTTATTTTCTGATGCTATTTTAACAGGAGATATAAAATTTAAAGAAAATATATTTACTAAACTTCGAGATGTAATTTCTAAAATATTACAGGTTGGCGGAGTTAAAGCTAGATTTGATACAGGAAGAGATGTATATAATTTTATTAGAGATTATAATAAAAATATACAAGAAGGTAAATTAACTAGCCAGCAAATAAAAACAGCTGAAGAAGGGGTTAAATTAGATATTCAAGAACAAGCCGTTAAAAAAGCAGAAACAGTAGTTAGAGAATCAAGGTCTGAAGAGGCATCTAATAAAGTTCAAGAGCTATATGAACAAAAAGGTGTTAATGCAGCTGTAGAAATAATAGAGCAATTTAAACCTATAACTAATAAGATAGTAGAGCAACGTAAAAATGCTCCAGGCTTTGATAGACAATTACTTACTGATGAAATTGAAACAGGTGCTGGTGGCATACTTGACTTAATACAAGCATATGATCCTGCATCTAACGTTCCTTTAGCGGCTTATATTAATAAATTTTTGCCCGTAAGAGCCATCACAGCATCTCGTAGAGTGTTAGATGAAGAGTTTGTAGGTGATATTACAGAAGCACCGCAGGTAGCTACTGAAGCTGCACCAGAAACAGAGGTTGAGGTTCCGCCCACTAAAACTAAAAAGCAAGTTAAAAAAGAAACACTTAGTGAAGAAAATCAACAAGCTCTTAAAGATGTTGTTACAGATTTAAAATTAACAGAAGATCAGCTTACTTTTAAAACATTACCTAATGCTGCTATAGAGGTATTTGCTAAGCAAATTGATATACCTGCTAAAAAGTTTGCTGGAAAGTCTAATTTTAGACAAGCAGAGCTTGATAAAGTAATAAACTTTATTGAAGAAAACATAGATATTATTAGACAAGCATTACCCGAAGCAGCTGTGTTAGAAGGCGCTTCTGTTAGCGAGGGTCTTATAGGCACCGCAACTGGTGTACCTAATAATTTACTAAAAGATTCTAATTTATATACACGTAAAGAAAGAACTACAAAAAGAGCGGGTATAGTTCCTTTTGAAAAAAATAAAGGTATTGATAATAGCTCAATCTTAAAAGCTATAGGTATTATTGAAGGCAAAAGAACTGCCGGGCCCAGAGATAAACAAGCTCAAACAGCTAAAGGATTAATTAATGTGCTCGCCAAGTTTGCTACAAATCAAGAAGTACGACAGCAAAAAGATTTAACTCCACAACAAAAAACTGATATTGAAACTGGTAAAGGAAGTAGATTATTATTTAGCAGATCATTAAGCGAAGTTTTTGGACTATCCGCTAATGAAGCCTTTAGCTTTAGCAATATATCTGATATTAATTCTGGTAGAATTGAATTAAAGGATTTATCGTCTGCTATGATTAAAGATGTTGGTATTCAAGAATGGATAGATATTATAGATCCTGTTATAAGTAGGCAATACAAAGTTGGTGATAAACAACTATTAGATAATAAAATTGGCTTTGAAGCACTTGAATTAACAGAAAAAGAATTTAATGAAAATAAAAATATATTATTAGAGCGTTCTACTATTGATGGTAAAAAAAGATATAATCAATTTTTAACTCGTGGTAGAAAAGATTATTATGAAAATATATTATCTAGCGCTATAAATAAAGAAGTAAAATGGATTCCAAGAGAAGGTGTGGAAATTGATGGAACCATATATAAAACTCCTATAGTTCCTAAACAAACCCCTGAAGGATTTGTAAATAAAAAAGCATGGAATGCTTCTTTACCGGAACGAATAAAATTTGCAGAAAATCAACAGAAAGGATTTAAAAAAATAATACAAAAGCTTACCAATACATATCAGAATTCTAATAAAAGCAAAAAAGATAAAGCAAAAGTTGGTATGGTATTAAATACTTTTAATTCTAATATTAATGGTTTAATTAGAACAGCAGCCACCCCAGGATTAGAGTTTAGAGTAGAAAAATTAAATAAAGATTCTGATTATAGATACGAGCATACTCAACCTGCTTCGGAAACATTAAGACAATTAGCAAAAATAATTATTGGAGATAAAAATGCTCAAACATATGAAGAAATAATGGAAAACTTTAGGGTTGCTATTATTCCAAAAATATATGATGATATTATAAATAAAGTAAGATTTAATGGAAAATTATTAAGATCAACATCTCCTTTAGACGAAAATAAAAACTTACAAAAACCAGTTGAATCAACTAAACCAACTCGCTATGAAGCCGCGGCAAAAGCTATAGCAAATGCAGGATTAGCCCCATTAATATTAACCGATGCTATAGTACCCACAGATAAAGCTCAAGTAAAATTAAGCAAATCAAAATCTAAAGCTGCAGTAAAAAACAATTTAGAATTACCTAAATCTCAACGCTTACCTAAAGGCAGCACTAATGAACAGGTATTAGCTAAAATGCAAGAGCTTGATAATGAAGCTAATGAAGCTAGAATTAAATACAGCAAATCACAAAACTTAGATGAAGCATTCAATGATATTATAGAAGCTAAAACTGGCATTGAAACATATAAAAGATTTTCGCCGGCTAAAGCAGCTGTAAGAGGAGCAAGTAAAGGTAAATTTAATTTCTTTATCCCACCTAGTGCTGAAGACTTTACAGGGTTATTATATAAAACATTAGCTAAAGGTAAATTGGGGGATAGACAAATGCAATGGTATAAAGATAATTTATTAGATCCTTATGCTAGAGCAATGAATGATATATCCGCTGCCCGTGTAGCTATGTTTGAAGATTATAAATCACTTAAAAGTGATTTAGAAATTATTCCTAAAGATCTTAAAAAGAAAAGTGTTGATGAATATACAAGAGAACAAGCTGTAAGAGTTTATATATGGAATGATCAAGGTGATAATGTACCTGGTTTATTTAAAACAGATCAAAAGGATTTAGTTAATTATGTAAATAATGATACTGAGCTTAAGCTGTTTGCAGAGCAACTTATAGCTATTCAAAAAAACGATGAATATTCTGCTCCTAAAGAAGGATGGCTTGCGGGCAGTATTACAACAGATTTATTAGAAGGCGTTAATTCTATTAAAAGAAAAAAATATTTAGAGCAGTGGCAAAATAATGCAGATGAAATATTTTCTGATGTTAATATGAACAAATTAGAGGCAGCATTTGGAAAGCCTTATAGAAAAGCTTTAGAAAATATTCTTACAAGAATGAAAACGGGTAGAAATAAACCGTTTACAAGCGATTCACTTGCAGGTAGAGTTACCGACTGGTTAAATAATTCTGTTGGAGCGATCATGTTTTTTAATACACGATCTTCTGTATTACAAACAATATCGTCAATTAACTTTGTTAACTGGAGTGATAATAATATTTATCAAGCTGGTAAAGCTTTTGCTAATCAACCACAATATTGGAAAGACTTTAAATTTTTATTTAATTCTGACTTTTTAAAAGAAAGGCGCGGAGGTTTAAGATTTAATGTAAGTGAATCTGAAATAGCTGATGCAGCTAAAAAAGGTGGTGCAAGGGGTGTTATAAGTAAAATACTTCAGGCTGGATTCCTACCTACGCAAATGGCGGACAGTTTTGCAATTGCATCAGGTGGAGCTACATTTTATAGAAATAGAGTTAAATCTTATATTAAAGAAGGATTAACAGAAACTGAAGCACAAGAAAAAGCATTTTTAGATTTTAGAGAAATAGCTGAAGAATCACAGCAGTCATCAAGACCCGATAGAATTAGTGCACAACAAGCAGGGCCATTAGGGCGCACCATATTAGCTTTTGCAAACACACCGGCGCAATATGCTAGATTAACTAAAAAAGCCGCTAGTGATCTTATAAATGGCCGTGGTGATGCTAAAACAAATATATCTAAGCTACTTTATTACGGTGTAGTGCAAAATTTAATATTTAACACTTTACAGCAAGCGGCATTTGCAATTGCATTTGGTGATGATGATGAAGATGAAAAGAAAAAAGAAGAAAAATACATAAGTGTAGCTAATGGAATGGCAGACGGTTTACTCAGAGGTATTGGTGTTGGCGGTGCCGTAATCTCTACATTAAAGAATACTTTAATTAAAATTATTAAAGAATCAGAAAAGAAACGGCCCGATTATGCTGAAACTGCTGTAATACAATTATTAGGTATATCTCCACCTATTCAATCAAAAGCTCAAAAAATAAGGAGTGCTTTAAAATCTTATGAGTGGAATAAAGACGAAATGAAAGAAAAAGGATTTAGCTTAGATAATCCCGCTTATTTAGCAGGAGCTAATGTTATATCTGCAGCAACAAATATACCTCTTGATAGAGTTGTAAAAAAAGTAAACAACGTTAGAGCAGCCACAAGAGATGATATATCTAAACCGGAAAGAATGATGTTATTAGCAGGCTGGTCGGATTGGCAATTAGGTATACAAAAAGAAAAGGAAGTTAAACCTAAAAAGAAAAAAAAGCGTAAGCTTAAAAGAGTAACAAAAGGACAAAGATAATCATTATGGGAAAAATAAGTGGACCTTGCAAAGCTGCAGCAAAAAGAAAGTTTAAAGTATGGCCATCCGCATATGCTTCGGGATGGGGTGTGAGATGCACTCGAGCAGGTGGACCATTTAAAATGGGTAAAAAGAAAAAATAATGTACACACAGAATTCTCCTATTGCTAAAAAAATAAAAGGTGGAGGAACCACCAAAGCTTGTTTACCTCTTGCCAAAATACGTAGTATGAGCAAAGCCGAGCGTGATAAAGTTATTAGAGCTAAAAGAAAAGCCGGTAAAGCTGGTAAATACAAAAGAGATTCTAAAACAAACGTAAAAGGTGCTAGCAAAAAGGGTAATACGTTACGGGATTGGTTTGAAAAAGAAGATTGGAGACAAGTAGCTAATCCAAGCAAAAAATGCGGTGAAAAATGAAATATTTTAAGAATAAAGAAGACTTTAGAGGGAACATGGACAAAATGGATCCTAAACTATTAACCATGCTTGATGAGCTTCGCGAAGAATATGGTCAACCTATTATTCTTAATTCCTCATATAGACCCGCTTCTCACCCTATAGAAGTTGTAAAAAGCAAACCAGGAGAGCACACATATGGTGCCGCGGTAGATATTAAATGTATTGGCGGTGAAAATACATTTAATTTAGTAAGTGCAGCTATTAAAGTTGGATTTAGACGCATAGGTATATCGCGTAAAAGTAATTTTGTACACGTTGGAATTGGTTATCCTAGTGCGCCTAAAACAACTATTTGGACATATTAACCATCACAACTTAAACATTCAGGATCCATAGCCGCTGCTGCTATATCACCTCTTAGTACTGATTCTGTTCTAGTATAATATAAAGTTTTTATTCCGCGTTTCCAAGCTTCTATATGAACTTGATTCATCCATTTGGGCGTTGCTTCAGAAGGAAATGCTAAGTTTAAACTTACAGATTGATCTATATAGTCTTGTCTTATACCAGCTTGTCTAATCAATTCTAATTGATTTATTTCTTTAAATGTTTTAAATACATTTTTTACAGATTCTCCTTCTCCTTCTTTAGTAAGTCTTCCTCCGTGATCGTAAACCCATCCATCAAATTGTTTAATTCCTTGAATGGATCCACCATCTTCCAAAATTTTGTCCCAAGTTTCTTTATTGTCGATTCCAATTTTTCTTAATACTTTTTTAAGTTCTTTATTTTTACGTATAAATGTTCCTTTAGCAGATTGTTCTGTAAATACATTTGCGGCCCAGGGTTCAATACCTGGTGATACATTTCCTGATAATTTACTATTAGAAACTGTAGGCGCTACCGCTCTTAAATGCGTATTACGAAATCCTGTCCCTACACACCATAAAGGTTCACCATAAGTTTCCGCTAATGCTCTTGAAGCTCTTTCAGTTTCAATTTTTATTTTTGAAAAAATTTCTCGCGTTTTGAATTGCGCTAATAAACTTTCGAAAGCGATTCCGTTTTTTTGTAGTAGGCTGTGCCATCCAAGGACACCAAGCCCAAGTGCCCTTCCTTTTTCCGCACTGCGTACAGAGTTCTCGAATCCCTTCATATTCTTTGCCTTCTGGATAAATTCTTCTAGCACACCGTCCAGGAACCATGTTGCGTCGTATATCAGATTGGTATTCTTCCATTCATCATATTTATCTAAATTAACCGATGATAAGCAGCAAACAAAACTATGACTTTCATCTGTATGTAACACTATTTCGCTACAAATATTAGTCATATGTACTTTTAAACTATTTTTTTTGTATGCTGTTGGGTTATTTTTGTTTGCATTTCCCTTAAAAAGAATATAAGGTTCTCCAGTAGCTTTGCGCTTTTGGAGGAGTTTGGACCATTTCCCCCGTGCATCCTTATCTCCCGCTTCAAGTCTTCGCATAAACTTGTCACCGACCACAGCACACTGGTGTAAGTTAAGGGATTGTCTATTGACATCTCCTTTAGGTTCTCTAATTTCAATCCATTCATCAAAGTCGGAATGTTCAATATTGATATTAACTGAAGCAGCTCCTCGTCTGACAGATCCTTGATTAGTGGCAAGTATTGTTGAATCGTATATTTTGCAAAACGGCACCACTCCATCACTTGTTCCATTACCTGTTATTTTAGCTCCAGCGGGACGAATCATATTAATTCCGATACCAACACCCCCGCCGTGTTTTGCTAGTAACATCATTTCTAAATTTTTAGTACCAATATCATGCACACTATCTGCAACATCTATTCCAAAACAGCTAATTGGTAATCCTCTATCTGCACCTGTGTTAGATAATACTGGTGAAGCTAAACATAACCATCCTTTCCATATATAATCAAAAAACTTTTCGGCTAATTCAGGTTTATATAATCTTTTAGCTACAGCATTGCTTACTCTCCAATATGCATCTTTAGGAGATTCTCCATTAACTAAATAACCTCCCGCAATAGTTTTTTTGTAAACATCAGTATCACCCCAGCTGGGATAATCTTCTCCTTTTACCCAATTATCATTCCAACCCATTAATATAATTTTACATATTCAATAGTTCCATTCCAATCACCTTTTATTTCTGCGCTTAATGAATCTTTATTTATTAATTTATAAACCACAAAGATCTTATGATCAATAGCAGGATTTACGCAAATAGTTTTTATACTATCATTATTGAATAGTAAAGTTTTTTCAATAAGTCTATCATCTTGTTCAAAACTATAAGTTAATATATTTACTTCATTATAACTATCATTAACTATAATGTTTGTTAAATAATCTGTTTCAACACTAGCCCATATTCCTTCAAAATCTTGTATTTGTCCGTAAGTAATGTTAAAAATTAAAGTTAAAAGTATTGCTAATTTTTTCATAATATTAAATTTCTAATTGTTTTTCGTTTTTTGTTTCAGTTGCTTTTTCTTTAAGTTTTTTAATTGCTTCATCATGACCAGGCATTAATTTAATAGTTTCATGAGTACCAAAAGTCATAGTTCTTAAATTTTCATTTTCGGTAATAAGTTGTTGCAGCACATTTGTAATAGCTGCAATGCGTTGCTCTACGCTGTCTAATCTACTTTGTTTTTTTGTTTTCATATTATTTGATTTTATAAAACATTACTAATACTATTAAAAATTGTATAAATAAATTAAATATCCTAATGTTACATTTAAATTTACTACTACTAAATTCCATTGTTTTGCTACAAATACCTGCGGCAACGATAGTATACCTCCTGCTACATATGTAATAGCACCTACTGCATCAGGCAATAAATAAGGTGAAATCATTATAAAGCCTGCACCCATATACCCTAACCTATTAGATAATCTTTCTAATGGGGTTAGCTTTCTTTCTTTTACAAGATTTTTTAAATTTACCATATATCTTCAAAATCCTCCCCTTCGTTTGCTTTAGAATAATCAGTCGGGCGAACAGCAAAAAAATCAGTATGAGTATGCCCCCCGGTAAGATGATAGAACCAGTCAAGATTGCCTGCTGCTTTTTTATTAAATTCAAAGTTGAACCCACTGTTCCCGTATCCAAGTTCTTGTAATTTTTCATTAAGACGTTTTCTGATAAATTGTTTAAGATCATAGGCTTTGAGGTTTTCAATGTCCCCCAATTCAAACATTTTATCAATGTATCGTTCCTCTGCGTTGAGTATTGTTTTAGCCGCTTCAAATATTTGTTCTTTACATTCATTTATTAAATTTGGCTCTTCTTCACACATATGCCTAAACAATTGACAACCCATTTTACTGTGAAGTGATTCGTCGCGTACAGACCACTTCATTTGTTGTCCAATACCTTTTAGTAAATTTCTTAATTGAAAAGAATATAATACAGCAAAAGCAGAATATAAACTAACTCCTTCAGCAAAAGCAGAAAATATAGCCAAAGATTTTGCAATACCAATTTTTTCAGATCCTTTATAAGCAACAAGGTTGTCAAACCTTTCCATAGTTGCTTCATCTTGTAGAAAAGCTTCAAAGTTTTCAAGTCCTAATGTTTCATTTAAATAACTATAGGCTACTGCATGAATTGTTTCTTGATTACCAAACATCATAGCCATCTGTTGAATTTCATGCTTAGGAAACCACGCAACTACCTTTTGTGTCCAATAATCGGACACTGCACATTCAGTTTGCGCAAAACCTAACAATATATTACCTACTAAATTTTTTTCTTCTTTGGTTAGTTTTTCATTCCAATCCTTTACGTCACCAGACATAGGTATTTCTGTGTGTAACCAAAATGCCTGTGCTTGTTTTAACCATCCTTCAGTATAATATTCTGGATAATCAAAAGGTTTATATGCTACTCTTAAATCAAATAGTCCCATTTATTATTTATCTATTATTAAACAAAAATCTATGAAAGGTAAATATACAACATGCTCATTATAATCTTTATTAATATAAGATCTTATTCCTAACAATATACCCGGATACAACCCAATACTAAGTTCCCATCCTTTAGCGTCCTTGCCCTCTGTATTTTTTAACATAGTTTTTACTTTTTTTAAGTTGTGAAGTTTTGCTTTTTGCGTGCACATTAGGACGCTTTACTTTATTTTTTGTTTTGTAATTATTTAATATTATTTTTGCCATAACATTTTATATTGTGCATTTCATGTAATTCAACAAGCTCTTTATACAAAAGTCTTCCTCTTGTTTCTATACTCCATTTAATAAATTTATCAATTTGTCTATCCGCATATTTAATGCGAGCTATTTTTTTGCCTTTTCTAGGATCAATTCTACCGTTCTGTCGCATTCTTTTTGATTCTGTGGTTTGTATAGTGTATAATTTGGGAACTGATTCATCACAAGTTGTTTAAATAGCTTCCAGCGCATTGGAAATGATTCATTAGCCCTTCCTTTTGTTTCAATTATAAAAGTATCTCCTATAAAGTCGGGTGTATATTTAATAGGCAATATTCTTTTGCAGCCTCTATTCTTATAATCACCTTTGCCATTTGATTGTCTTTCATATACTTCGTTTTCAAAATGAAAACCATTTAACAAAACAAAAGTTTCTCCTTCATACTTTGTCCGTATTTTAGCTTTTTTTAAAGCCATATACATATACCTTTCTAAGCCTGAAGCAAAATTAATACCATCATATGACACTTTTTTTGAAACAACCGGTCCACGTTTTCTTTTTTTATATGGTCGCCGTTTAATCATCATTAAATGTTTTATTTATGTTTTTTAGCATTACTTCCTGAAGCTCTTCTGTAGTATTTTCTTTAAGTTTTTGAAGATATAATACTGCATCCATTAATTCTTCTTGTAAATGATTCATCCAAATAAACATATTAGAAGGATCTTGGTCAAGAGTTATTTTATATTTTTCATAACCTACATCAGATCGCTCTACAAACTTATCTACTACACGTTCAACTACTGGATCCCTAAATTTAATTTTTTTCTTATTCATCTTTCACAAATGTTCCGTTAATCATTCTACCAGTTCTATTAGATATTTCATCATAAGCAGACTGAATGCAAGTTTCAATATCGGTACCGACAAGATGGGCAAGATTAGTAAGAACAACAACGCTATCACCAATAGCATCAATAATATCTTCTTTATTATTTTTAAGTAAGGCTTGGGATAGTTCTCCAGATTCTTCATATAATTTAATTATTTGTGTTTTAGTATCACCCTTTTCATATAATCCTCTTTCTTCTGCCCAATTGCGTATATTATTAAATATATCTATTAATTCAACAGGTGGTATTAAATTGTTTTCAGGGTTTAAAAAAGCTTCATAATAAGCTTTGTTATAAATGTAACTGCGTTTTTCGTTGTACATAGATTTTTTGCAGTTAAGTAATATCCAATTAATTGTTTCAACATTAAGCTCAAAATCACCATGTGATGTTTCCCACGATAAGTCCATGTTATCCCTTAACCAATTGTTAAGTTGTAATTTAGGCACAGGAAATGTTGTAGTTTGTTCGGTAACGTTTATTTTCATTTTATTTAATTTTTGATTACATAAATTTTTATATTTTTGTCTGTCAACTTTATAGCCATAAGATTTTTGAAGTTCTATTTCCCGGTCAGATATATAATTTATATCATCACTAGAATCAAGAACTTCATATTCATCTAACTTATACCCTTGTACAGTCGTTACGCGTTTATTAAGATTACGTGTAACTCCTATTTTTTTACCCGGTATGTGATAAATAAAGTACATAGTTTATGTTGCTAATGGTGCTTTAATTAAAGTAGCAGGATTATAATTAATTAAAGTTATATCCTCATGAGTTGGTATATCTACTTCATGTGTTAAAGATAGCCCTTTTTTTAATATTACTGTAGGTAATTTACCATCAGCCCTGTTTAAATATTTTAATGATTGTTCTAAATGATTATTATATAAGTGACAATCTCCCATAAAACAAATTAATTCGCCAGGTTTATATCCAAAACCTTTAGCTAACATAAGTAGTAACAAACCATACATAGCTATATCATATGGTAAACCTAAAAAAACATCAACTGATCTTTGTGACCATGACAAGCTTAATTTACCATCATTTATATAAACTTGAAAACCATAATGACAAGGAGGCAATGCCATATCATCCAATTCATGGGGATTCCATAAGCTTGCCATAATGCGCCGTGAGCTTGGTTCCTGTTTAATTTGCTTGAGAACTTGTTCAAGCTGATCAATACCATTAAAGTTACGAAGCTGCTTACCATAAACAGGACCAAGTGTATTATCGGTTCTTCCGGATTTTTCATAATTCTCATTCCAGTAAGTAACACCGTGATGCTGCAAGTAATCCATGTCATTGCGACCTTGTAATATCCATAGTAATTCCGTAATTGCATGATTAAAATATATTTTTTTAGCGGTTAATAATGGAAATCCGAGTTCCATATTATGTCTAAGAACTCTTCCGAAGACAGATCTCGTCCCAGTGCCAGTTCTATCTTTCTTTTCCTTTCCTCCATTGAGTATTCCTGATAATAATCCTCTGTATTCATCTTGTACGTTTATCATAATAATATTTCATTGTTTTTTTTATTGCTGGCCATATATCTTTATCATTGTACGATAGAGGAGATATATGTGCCTTTTCATTTTTTTTATATGGTCCTAGTCTTATTTCTATAAACCAAGCTTCAGGAAATAATCCTTTTGTAGTAGGTTTAGGAGATATACGATAATTATTATTAATGCAATAATTAAAATGTAATTGTTCTTCCTTTGTTAATGTTGTAGCATATTTTGATAAACCTTTATAAGATTTTTTTTTAACTAAACCGCTTCCCATGGCATTGCTTCATTTATAACTGTTTCAGGGTATATGGGTATAAAACAACCTGATTTATATTCCCATTTAAAATGGGCTTCCGCACCATTTTCACCTAAGTTTTGAAATTTAACCTTAAGCACCTTGGCTTTAACAGTTTTATTATCATAATCGCGGTGAACCAATAAACCGTGATAAGACGCATCATACCATTCACCACCGCCTTTAATATTATACATAGTTGGTTCTTCAATTTTTCCATCATTATTTTTATACATTTTTGTTGGGTGAGCTACAACTATAACTAAAACATCATATTTTTTTGCAAATGTTTCAATTTTAGTTAAATATTCCATTGTATATCTATTAACATCTTCTGTTTTGCAATTTACATCTCTAATTTTATTAAATGGGTCAATAACTAAGCATTTAATACCTTTTCTTTTAACAAGTTCAGCACCTTTCTTTAAAACTGATTCTAAAGTATAGCGCTCCATGTCTATAAAAAAGAAATTGTCATTAACATGCCCAGCTATTGATTTCCATTTTGCTCCACCAATGTCGGACTTGTGTGGCATATCTTGCCATACTTTTCGCATTAGCTTATGAGCGTGTAAAAAAGTAGGTGCATTTTCGGGTGATGCAAAGGCTGTTTTCCATTGATAATTTTGATTATAACCTACAACCATTTGATCCACAAAATCAGACTTACCACTGCTTGGTATACCAGTAACAGTAATAAACTGACCAGTATAAGTACTGAAAATATCGTCGAAATTGCTAAGCCCAATTTGGTAACCTTTTTTAAAACCATTTTCAACAAAATCTGTAATTTCACCTTCAATGTCTTTGAATGTTGTAACGTTTTCAAGCGGGACCGCTTTCGCTTGTTGTACAAGTTTTGATAATCCTTTAGTTCCATGCTTTAATAAATATTCGTTTGCATCTTTGCAATCATTGAAGTCTATAATAAAACAAACCTCTGCACCAAGACGTCTAATTAATTCTTGTTGCAAGGCTTGTCCTGCTTCATCTTTATCAACTGCTAAAATTATCTTTTCTTTATTTTCAAGATAGTCTATACAGTTATCTAAGTAATCTAAGTTATTACTATTTAAAGTTGCCCCGTTAGGGACAGAGATAGTATTAAATACACCAGCTTCATGGAAAGATAATACATCCATTTCGCCTTCCACAATAATACAACTAGTGTGATTAGCAACGCTATTGATATTATAAAATACTTTTTCGGCTCCTTTAAATAGTTTAAAGTTTTTTCTAGCATCTCTATATTTTATATTAATTAATTCATTACCTATAAAATAATTAAACTTAATTGTATTTTCAAGTTTATTAGTTTGTGGCATCCATTCTTGGCCTTCTGAAACTTTTAAAGCTTTAAGGGTTTTAACAGATATACCTCTTGAATCAAACCACTTTTCAACCTTAGTGCTTTCTATGGGTGCTACACTTTGCCCAACTGGTCGCGTGTATTCCTTTAAGCTATTACCTTTTCTTTGGTAAGTATGTAACTGAAAAGTAGTATCACAATTATGACAAGTACCTAAACCGGTTTGCCAATCATAAGAAGCACATTTTAATTTTTGCTTTTGTGACTTCCTATCAGATGAACACAGGGGACAAATCCCCTGCGCTTTTCCTTCTTCAAGATCATATTGGTTAAAATCTTCAATTTTATAACCATTTATTTCCTGAGTATTAATTTGCATTTAATTTTCGTTTTTTAGTACTGGTTCGTTGTTTTCATCGTAATGAACATAAATCCATTTTTCATCAATCACATCGTAATATTTATTAAAACGGTAAATCATCTGCTACGGGTTGAGGTTTGGGGGCCGCAGGCGCTGAAGAAATATTATCTCTTGGCGCTGGCTCTACGTTTTGGCCATTCGTCCAAACAACATTAACATTGCCTAAATAAACCTTAGGCTCTTTGCTTTCACGTTGTTCTTTTGATTGACGTACAGTTAATGATCCTTGTTGACCAAACTGGTCTATTTCATCATTAATTGTAATTGTTACAGGTAAATACTTACCTTTTTTTCCATCAATAATTTCGTTCTTTGGAACTTTTGATAGATTAATACTTGTGTTTAAGATAGTTGCCATATAAAATAAAATTTAAAGTGTTTCATTAATAAAATATTGTTGAGGGTCAAAGTTAGGTGTATTATAATGTAAATCAAACATTTCACACGCTTTAATTACTTTATCTTCACCTTTTTGTAAAAACTTTTCAGAACAATCACATAGTTTAATTTTATGTGTATTTTTATCCATTACAATAAAAACCATTTCAAATCCAAATAGTTTATTATAAATATAAGATTGACTGTCATAATTAAACTTATTTGCACTGAAGCGAAAATTATCAAGATTTGTTGTAGTTTTTAAATCAATAACTAAACGTTCATCATAATTAATAATATCAGCCTTAGCTTTCCAATTAAAATCAAAGATTTTACCTACAGCAGGTTCTTCATAAATTATATTAGATCCTGTAATTAAGCTTTCAATAAACTTATTTTTAAGTAATTTGTCCGTCATAGCTTCTACCATATCAGCTTCCTGTTGAAGTAAACACATTTCACCATCAGATATTTCTTTATAGTGTTTAGTGTTTCTACTTGAGCTTTCTATAATTTTAAAAGATTTAACTTTTTCAGGTTCTAATATAATAGTATGAAAATATCCACCAATAAGCATAGCAGCTGTTTTTTCAACTGTATCATATAACTTTTCAGGTTCACTAAGTAAAGTTCTAATGTTTGAATTGCTTAAATATTGCTGTCCAAACTTACCATAGTAATGTTCATCTTCTCTTAGCTTATCTACTATTTCCTTGCTATTCATTTAAAGTGTGCTTAATTCTTTTTCTAATTCAGGTGTAAGTTTATATTTATTTTTAATCTTTTCAAGTGATCCACCTTTTTTCAAATATTCTTTAGCCTCTGGGACCCAGTTGTTATTTGAAGCTGTAGTTGCATCAGCATCTGCGGTATCATCAATTAAAAATAGATTACCTAAAGCATACTTTTTAGCATAAGAACTAGCTGTGCCATATCTTTGAGGCATTGCTTGGCCTTTAAACATAACATCAACTCCTACGACTGCAGTTGCTGAAAGCTCATTTAGATTATCTCTAATGGTTGCTGTTGATTGAATTACCGAAGGATCGTTAGATATAAGTTCTTCAGTTGTAGTAACGGTTACATCAAGCTCTAGTAAGAATGGTTTTAAAGCTTCTAAGATGTCTTCGGCTGATCTATAGTAATAGTTTCCGAATTTGTTAAAGCGACTTTTTTTTGCTTTTAACTTGGTTTGAATGGTTGCTAATTTTTGTGTCAATTCCATAAAAAAAATTAGATTGGTTAATAATATAATCACGCATCTCGTGTATTATTTACACGGAATCTCCTATTTAACTTACAGATAATCAAGCACTTGCGAACTATCTACGTTGTCAATTAGTTTTTGTATTGCTGCTTTTTTAATTTCGGATACTCTTACGTAAGAACTAGGTCCTTCAATACCTATAATCTTTGCGATGTCATTAGCAGAATGCTTATCGCAATCCAATCCGTAAGATAAGCGTAATACTTCATATTCTTTTGGATTTAAGTTCTTTTTTAGTATACTTTTTAAATATATATTAAGCATACCTAAATTATATGGTTCAGATCTGTCTGGCACTTGATCAAAATAACTTTCTTCGTTATCAATTTGTTCGTCTATACTTAAAAATATACTATTAAAAAATATTTCAACTATTTTTTTATCCTCAGGATTTTGGCGCATTTCGTTTAATCTATGTTCTGGTATACGTATATGTCCTCTAGTTATATCTATTGATCTGCGTATTGCACCTTTAATTCTTTTAGATAGAAAAGATTTAATTGTTTTTTCAGGATCTTCTGATTCAACTATCTTACTCATTTCTATTTTATCAACTGCAGCAACTAATCCTTTACTTCCTTCTTGTATAAGGTCAGTTATATCTAATATACCTGATGCTTGTTGTGATGTTGCAAATTTATGTGCCATGTTTTCTACTAATGGTAAGAATCTTATGATTAGCTCATCTCTAGTGTAAAGATCATACGTTTGTTTATCTTCTGGCATACTGTTTTGTAAATCAGTTTTATACCGAATGTAGTTCTTTACATTATATTTTTTCATGTGCTTAAATCATAGAGTTCAATAAATTTTTTTCGGTTTTTAATTGGTTATCAAGGTTTCTGTACACGGTTCGGGTTGAACAGCCAAGCATCCGTGCGATGGTTTGAACTGTTATGCATTCATGCATATCGTGTATAGCATTCATGCATTCATATATATTTTCTTTTGTTGCAATCTTAGATCGACCAATTAGTTTGCCTACAATACTTAACTTTTCTGATCGGGTTAACCCAGTAATATCATTGAATATTATTTTACGCGATTTATTTTTTGGTGGTCGTTCCAAATCTAATTTATAAATGTCATTAATAATACTCATCAATATATCCTCAGATATTTCAAAGGTAATAAAATTATTTGGTTTATATGCAATATGTTTGCATAAACTTTTAAATCCTTGCTCTGATAGGTTAGGATTTAAATATGTTAACACAAGTAAATGCCATTTCAAAGATCTATATGTATTGATCTTAGCTTTGCTTCTGAATAGTTCGTAACATTCATGCGTGCCGTCTTTATAAAACTTTCCCCATTCAAATACATTAGAAGGTTTATCTGTAACTGGATCTCTCCGATATATTATTCTATTATTATTTAAATATTCCATCCTGCGTGACATTAGCCTGCTACTCGTTATATATTAATTAGCTTACGTCGCATCACATTTCAAGAAGTTTTAGCCTTTGGCTATACTTTTTAATAAGGTCTGCTTTATGTTTTAATATTTTTACTGGTATAATACCGCTGTGATTATAAGACAGAACGTCTTCAATTATTTCTTGCCTTAATAAGTATATATTATTCCATATATAATCTTTATGATCTTTAGTTCTGTTTACCCAGATTACAATTTGTTTATTACCTATTTTAATTTTCATAATATATTATCAATTTTTCTTTGTATATGTTCAAGCCTTCGTTTAATTATACTTGCTCTTTCATATTGTTCAGACTCTTCACACTGTTCTAACAATTCGCTTAAGCGGCTATGTTCGTCTAGCAATATTAAGAAATTATTTCCTTCGCCGGTAATTTTTTTATATAATTTATCTGCAATCATTTCAGCAATTACTTTAGCTTCCTTTTCAGTCATCAGTTGTTTCTATTAATTTATAGATATAATTTAACACCTTAAGTTCTGTCTGAGCACCTTCAATAAGGCTATTCATTTCTTCACGTGTAATATTACCTTTAAACACACCGCTTTTAAGTTCACGACGTAAATCGTTTAAGTGTATATTGGCGTGTATTACTTTAGCATAGATTTTATTGTTTGCTCTTTCTTTAGTTGTCATGTTTAAATTGTTTATCATCAATTATATTATCAAGTTGACTACGTAAAACATCTGTAAATTTATGCCCCATTGATTCCATTTTAATTAAACAATTACGGGTAAAGGTATACATTTCTTTATTTTGTAATAATTTAATTCTATATTTATCACGGTAGAATCTATTAGGATCAATGCTTTTAACTTGCAATCGCATTTTATTATCCAACTGTTCTTTTAGTTTTAAATATTTATTGTGATAATTTTTTTCCCATAAAGGATTAATTACATTTTCAAATAATTTAAGACCGTGAATAACGGTTGCGTGATCTTTGCTTACTGTTCTTCCAATAGAAGTTAATGATTCTCCTGAATAATCTTGAGCTAATTTATAATAAATTGCTCTGGGATACACTACATCACGTCGGCGTGTAGTTTCTTGTATTCTTTTATTAAATGCGTTGTTTACTGCGTTTCTAATAGCTATCGAGTTCATGTGGTTTTGTTTTTGCGTGTGGGTTAATAGTTGGTTGTTTCCATTTATATCCTAATATGGGATGTATTTTGTAATCGTGTACATCCGAAAACATTAATTCTTTTTCTTTTTTCATTATACTATTTCTAAATTAAGTTCATGTGCTACGTAATTAATGTGTCTGCTTGTTGTAGGACTGCTTGCGCCTACGCCATCTACCCACCAAGGCATTTTCTTTAGTGTGTTACCGTAGATTGTTGCAACGTGTGTATCATATGAAATAATTGCGTCGCCACATCTTTTAAGGTTTTGTTTGTATCTGTCAAATCTTACTGGTCTCATAGTTTTATAAATGTTAATGGTTTAATATATTTGTTAATGAATTTGCCAATTGATTCAGCATTGCGCATGCCTTCAAACATAAAGGGTTCAACGCTTTTGTAAAGGTATTCTCGGTTGTTTACAAATGTAAGCGTGAGCTCACTGGTTTCGTAGTTGTACTCCGCAAGTTTAATTGCTGCAGAGTTTACATTGATTCTTTCTTTAATTAGTTTTTTCATGGTTATTTAATTTTATTATATTATCAAGGGTCTTGCGTGTTAATTCTGCAGATGGTATTCCGTCTACAATATCTGTTGTTATATCTTTGGGGTAATGTTTAAATATGTTTTCAATTACCCCGTCAAGTACATGGTCGTCCAGCTCGTTGTTGAGTGTGTAGTGATCGGTCTTGTTCTTATATGTAATTGATAGCTTACTCAGTCCCATTGTCGTCTATGTTTTCGCTTAGCCATCTTTCAATCTCGTACTCGTCCATATATTCATCTACATCATCCATAAGAATTTTAGCTCCAGGAATATCTTCAGCAACTTG
>Ga0208792_1000036_pt1 | contig 56050 bp, 68 predicted proteins | sample 14_taG_FD_184087 | JGI IMG/M metagenome (GOLD analysis project Ga0208792, IMG submission 184087) | Marine viral communities from the Subarctic Pacific Ocean - 14_ETSP_OMZ_AT15311 metaG (SPAdes) (version 2) | ecosystem: Environmental > Aquatic > Marine > Oceanic | place: Pacific Ocean | collected...
ATCAACACCTTGACCGCCTCCACCGCCGCCTGAAGAACCGCCGCCTCCACCGCCGCCGCCTCCGCCGTCTCCACCACCAGGAGAACCGCCGCCGCCACCATTAGATAAACCAACACCACCAGATGAAAACCCACCACCAGTGCCGCCAGTGCCACCAGGACGTTGAGCACCACCACATGAGTAGGATCCACCTCCACCACCGCCACCGCCTCCAGCGGTAACTACAATATTTCCACCCAAATAAAATACAGATGCTGCTCCCCCACCTGCTCCACAACCAGACCATCCACTAGTTCCATCATCACCACCTTTGCCACCTTTGCCACTTCCACCAGCAATATTTCCGCCAGGACCACCAACAGCAGCACCAGATCCACCAGGACCATTACTACCTCTAGCACCCCATCTACCAAGAAAAGATCTATTGCTATTTGATGTTGGAATATTAAAATTACCAGATCTACCATTACCTCCACCGCCACCAGGACCACCAGAGTCAAAACCTCCAGAACCTCCTGATCCTGCTGCAATACTTAAAGAAATATTTTGAGCACCACCAGGAATTGTTCCTGATTGACCCCCAAATGGTATGTTGTAACTAACAGGTGATGAACTCATTAAACGTCCCTACTTCTTACATCTTTCCAATTTGCTTCAATTAGAGGATCAGCATCGTCAAACCTAACTTGAATTGGTTTGTCTGATCTAATTTCAACAGGAATATCAATATCCGTGACAACAATGGGGTCACTGAGAACAATATCAATTTCTGGTGCTTCTACGTCATCAGATGGTATTTGTTCTAAACTATCTGGTATAGTAATATTATCAGGTAACTCATCAATTTCAATAGTTAATGTTGGAGTAACATTTACATTAGTTGTTCCACCACATCCCTGTGCTGATAAACTATATGAAATAAACTCAGGTCCAAAATCAGTATATACAATGGATGAATTAAATGTTTCAGTTTTTTGTGTAATATTTTTGTCACTATCATTGCCTGCCAAGTCAAATACAACATTAGCAACACTACCATCAGTATAAGTCATCAATGCTGTTACTTGAACAGTTGGTGCTGCAGCATATGTAATATCTACATTAAATTGTTCCCCATAATCTATATTAGCTGGGAAATTGGCACTAATTTGAGGTATTTGACAAACATTAGCTGTTACACTAGCAGTATCAGTACCTCCAGGACCACTAGCAGTAATAGTATATGTAGTTGATGTAGATGGACTAACAGGAGTATTTGATGTCAGTAGTACAGCACCAATACCTTGATTAATAGTTGCTGTATCAGCATCACCACTAACAACCCAAGACAAAGTTGGAGTTTGACCGACTGTAATTGGGTTAGGATTAATAAAAATAGTAGCAACTGTCGGTTCATAAACAGTTAGATCTACACTTTTTGTAGTTGTAGATCCTAATGCACCACCGAAATTTTTTGCAGTTATAGTGTAAGTACGTGATACACTCGGATTAACTACTATACTACCATTTAATCCAAGTGGTAAAACATTACCAATTCCATTATTAATTGATAGAAAATCAACATTAACACCAGTAACATCCCAACTTAACGTGGCAGAACCAGGGTCAATATAGTTATTAGGAGTAATTGTAAACGTAACTGTTGGTGGAGGTGGAGGTAATACCGTAACAGTGACTTGTCGTGTCGTAGTACCAGCAGGACCAACAACAGTTAAAGTATAATTTGTTGATGATGTTGGATTAACAGTAATAGTACCTGATGGATCAGAAACTACTCCTACATCTGGTAATATATTTGCTGATGTAGTGTCTCCAAATACAATCCACGATAGTACTGCAGTTCCATTATATGGAATAGTAACACCACTTTGCTCATTAAAGTTAGTCTGATGATTGGGATCTGTAGAGAATGATGCCGATGGAGGAAAATCAACTGCCTGATCTGCAGACCATCTTTCACCTTGATCACTCTCTTCATAAACAACATTAATACCTTCTGCTGCACATCGTTCAATAAAATAGTTGTACGACGCTAGTACAGTAGATTTTCTCATCGAACCCGAAACGTCTAGCCACAAGGATACATAAGAACCTGGTGGTTGACTTCCTAGATTACAAATAGCAAACCAATCTGATCTTGAAGCAACGTTGCCGTTATCTCTAGCAACTGTAACAGTATGAGTTAATGAGTCATTAATATAACTGGTTGGTCTTAATAGTTGAGACTGAGTTCGTCCTGGTTGTAGTAACCAAAACTCTCTACCAGTACCACTATTGTTGGGATATAAATCTCTAAATCTGGTCCAATCGTTAGCAATCGCCTGTGCGCTGCTACTTACACTTTGTGGATAAGGTGCTGGTGGTGGAAAACTATTATAATTATTTCTTGCCTGATTACCAACCGATTCGTCAATAATTGATATACATTGTGTCCTTGGAACTACCATATCTCAACCTCCTCAAATTTTAATAATGTAACTAACAATAATGAATGGAGTAACCACATCATCCAACTTAGTGATTCTTTCTGTGGAAATATTTAATACAGTATTCACATTATCAGCAGGGATTGGAAATACAGTATGCTGATATTGAAAATTTTGAGTGTAAAGTGTTGGTTTGGCAATTTTATGTGTGTGCGATGATAATGCCGACGTATTTGAATTTGAAACGTCTAGAACATTACCAGAACCTGAGTTACCAATATCTTGTCCATCATCTTTACCATCACCACCAACAATATGAGATGTAGTATAGTTTAGATATCCTACATCAGCATCATGAGCATGTCCTTGAAAGTTTTCGATATCAAGGAATTGTTCTGTTGATGTAGTTTCAAATTGATATTTGGGACTAGATTTAAAATCATAATTAGTTGAAACAGGAACTCCTTCAAAACTACCAATAAAGTCACATGTTAGTTGAGTTCCTTCATTACAAATAACTTCTGCTGCTGGTCCTACTCTATATTCATCTGTATCACCAACAGTTGTTGAAAGATAATCACCAACACTTCTGCTAGGAATAATAACTTTTGATCCTAAGTCAGGTAATTGAAATTGTCCTAGATCTCCAGTTTCTTCATCTGGTTCTCTAAGATCAACATTTAGTTTTTTAAATTTAGATTCACTACCTACACCTAATACCTTACTTAAGGCAAGATATTTTTGAGCATTTTGAATTGACCCATCACACTTCAAAAATCCTGCGGGAATAATTTCCTGAAACGATGTAAAATTTGGATCATTTACACTACCAAGTGACGATGTTGCATGAGTTTGGATAGATCCAATAAATCCACCAAAATGTGCTTTAATTTGAGAGTAGTTATTATTGGTATTAAATGCCATTTTAATATGCTCGGATTACGTAGACACATGTCATGCCTGGTTGTGTCGTGTTGAGGTTTATTTGGAAAACACCAACATTTCTAGAATTATCTAGGTTTAAATTATCATTAGGAGCAGTAACATACACATTGATACTATTTTCTGGTCTCATTCCTGCTCTATCAAAGTTAACATCAAATTCATCATGGGTATGAGCAAGAATTTGATCCTGTGTTGCTGTTGATGGACTTTTTACTCCAAAATCCCAACCAGGATTACTATTAAATGTATCATAAGTATCGAATGCAGAAGGCGCAGATAGTCCAGAATCTGACGTTCCAGCATATTCTAGAAGATCAGGATACCAGTTTGTAAGACCTGACCCTATATTTGCAATAGGAATTCCACCGATACCATAATCAACATCTCTTTTTTCTCCAGGACCTTTATTAAAACCAAAGATACCACCAGACAGAGCACCCTTCTTCAAACCAACACCTTCATTAAATGTTCTGTGGTTTAGTGGTTGATTAAGCTCTGCTTGAATGGGAGTATAAGTAACCTGCTTTGGTGTCCAGTTAACTGGTGGACTTTCTGCATTAATGATAGCAAGCGTTCTGCCTGGTTGTCCACCACCAAGACCAGATCTGCCTCTATTGTAGTCTCCCATAGTATACTCTAGATCAAATTCATTATCATTTGTAATAAAAATATCACTATCACTAGTTTGAACTTCTGCAGTAAAGTTAAAGTTCAAAGATGACCATGGAATAACACCTTCTCCAGGTTGTGTAGTAGGATTAACTTTAATAGTATCATATCTACCACCATGCCCATGTCCCTTAATATGTCCTCTACCCAATTTTCTAGGTCCAAAGAACATAACTTTACTACCTTCACCTGATCCAGGAATGACTATATTACCCTGTAACTTACCACCATAGTAATAATCTACTCCACCACCAGATCCAGGTGTTGTATTTCTTTCGTTTAATTCAAATACAACATCGGTTGCAACATCATTAAAAGATGTGGGCACACCAGTGTCGCTATTTGCTCCAATATATGGTGTAATTTGTGTAAATGCATCCGACTCTTGGTCAAATGCTCTGCCTGTAGGAGTACCAGGACCAAAATAATCTTCTTGAACATCAACCAATGGTCTGTTTAAAAGATTTGGAAGAACAATTTCGCCAGCATAATTCGGAAACTCTCCACCAAAAGTAGAAACAGATCCCTGCTTAATTGACTGAACAGCAACAGACATATCAGAACCATTACCAGAGTTACCTCCAGGAATACTTAATACATCACCAACAACATAATTAACACCTGGTGCTAAAAGTTGGAATGTAACTGTACCACCTACACCATTAGGAGCATTGCCTGATTGGGTGCCAGCATCGCCTACAATGATAGCAAAGTTAGCTCCACCCCCACTACCATCTAAAGGTGAATAGATGTATGTTCCAGGTATTCTTCCTGCTTGTACTGCTGCAGTTCCAGCAAAATTTTCAATTAGACCTTCAGTTACTGCTGTTGATAGATTATATGTATCTCCAATTGCTCTAGACAGCAAAGGAAAATCACCTGCACTAATCTGTGATCCATCACAAGGAATCCACCCATTGGGGATACTTGAGATACCCCCTGTCCATGGCATGATTGTACCAATAGCAGCTGCTTTGGCAGTTCTTATTTCCTGATAGAATGACATTCCTTATACGTCCATTAGATACCAACCTGCTTTATTGGGGTTAGCGCCTCCGTTACCATCGGCATCAACCTCACCACAGAACACAAGACCAAATGCAGCATTTGGAGTTTGAACAACCAATTCACCGCCGTTATGTGTTAGTGAGAAGTTTTCGCCAAGAGTGTTTCCTGTTACGGTAGTGCCTGTATTACTTTGAGATCCTTGAACATTGACTAGAGATTGTGCTCTAACAACCAAAGACTTATCGTAAGATAGGATACCACTAATATCTATAATGCGAACCATGTCGCCCATTTGAGCATTAACAGGTAACTTGAATAGTGTTGTACCAGAGACATCAACAAAGTAATTGACATTTGCATCAGCATTGATAATGCTAGTATTAGCAACAACCCACTTCATACCACCAGTAGGTGAGATGTAGTTAGAAATTCCAGCAATATTGAGGGATCCGTCATCGTCAACTGCAAAGACTTCATTACCATTTTGATTAACAACGAAGTCTCCACCATTGACTGTTAGGTCACCAGCAATTTGAACAGGACCACCGAATTTAGATAGTCCATCACCTTCAGCAGATAGAGAACCATAAACTGTAAGATCGCCTGCACCTGTAAGGGTTAAACGTTCAGTTGTACCATCAACAGCATAGATGTTAAGGTTACCCCCGTTCATCGTTACATTGCCATTAGCAGTATCGATTTCAAATGTAGTTCTTAGCGGAGTAGCAACTGTAACACCATCGTTCTGGAAAGAAGGACCGCCATTGGTGATGGTAAAGAATTGCTGGTTAACAATCGTAGATCCATTTAGTGTCAGTGTATTTTCAATAGTCGTAGTGCCATTGATATTAGTGTTACCATTTGCACCATTGATAGTAAACTGATTGAATCCAAGTCCAATACCAACATTACCTGCAATAGTAGTGTCACCAGTAGTAGAGTTAACTCTAAAGTTTTCTACCGCAGGTGATCCACCATCGTTAACAATCAATGCTTGAACATCGGTGCTAATAACATCAGCAATACCAACAATTTCAGCGCCATCTAGTCTCAATAAGTCAAGAGTAGTTAGAACGCCACCAAACTCAGCAACACCAATTCTTACATTAGCAGTAGAGCTATCAATACCTGATCTAGGTTCGTCAATAATGCCATCTGGTACTGTTGGTTGACCAGGTGATCCAATATCCTTACCAGTAATGAAGGATGCAGCAGGTTGCTTATCAAGTTTAGCAATTACTGTGCCATCAGGGTGATCGATCCAACCAGAACGACCCAGAGAAGTTTGTGTTGTAGGATCACCAGTACCTTCTTCTGCTCTTGTAACAGAGATTCTGAATCCTTGACCATCACTAGGATTAGTTACGTTATCTAATCCAACAACACGCATGATCTCAGACTTTGCTTGATCACGCAGACCTGTAATAGAACCGCCACCAGTAACAATAATGTTGTTAGGAGATGCAGAGTTACCACGATCAAGAAGAATTAGATCACCGATATCAAAGTCGCCAGCTCCAGGTGTACTGATTGGTAGGATGAATACATCACTAGAATCAGTAACTCCATTAATATCCAGAGTAATATCTGGAGCACCACCGCCACCAATTAAGGAGTCGGCAATCGTTAGTTGCTGATTATCAGCATATCCAGTACCAGTTGAAACAACCTCTACTGATACTGTTCCATCAAATGCAACCGAAATATCGAATGCAGCACCACTACCACTACCACCAGTAGCGAATCTAAACGCATATTGTCCAGAAACACGCAAGTTAGAAGGATCAGGTGCTTGTAGGTTATCAAATCCAGAGATTCTACCACCACCAGCAATGTCCTGACTACCACCCCAAAGTCTTACACCAGGAGTATCAATTACTCTACCAGTACTCTTATACTTGTAGAAGTCAATGTTAGGAGTATCAAGGGATCCTAGGTTGTGAAGACTAATAGGAGTAGAGAATCTTTCTCTTACAATTTCAATGATACCTGCAGTTGTACCACCATCAAGGATAATACTGGAATCAACTGTTGCAGATGCTTGAACTTTCAGGGAGTTTCTAATGGTAGTTGTACCACCAAGAGATGCAATTGTAATCTTATTTGCTTTAGTAAACGCTTCAACTTGTTGCGTTCTATCATCATCAAATAGTCTTGCTTTACCAGTTTGAGTGAAGATTCTTGCTTCACCAGTACCAGCAGCAACTTTACTGCCAACCTCTAATGTACCACCAGTGATAGTTTGTGCAGATCCTAGAACAACCTTGGAGTCTGCATTTCCCCATGCACCACCGATGAAGACTTGAGAATCCTTATCAGCATCATCAGCAACTGTTGCAATGTCTACAAATGCATTTTCTGATAGAGCATGAACACTGAAGATTGATCTAGGTACGTTCGTACCAATTCTTACTGTTTGGAAGTCAGCATTAGCACCAATAGTGATCGTTTGATCATTACTGGTATTACTGAACATATCAATCAGTTGTGCATCACCAGCAAAGTTCAGGATTGTAGCATTGTTATTAATTAGATTAAATGCTTGTGATGTAGTGTTAATATCACCACCATCGACACTGATGTCATCGGAGATCAAGAAATTACCAGTGATTCTACCATCACCAACAACAACCAAGTTACGATCTAGTTCTCTTTCAGGAGTAACACCAAGAGCAGTATTAATACCAACTCTACCACCAGCAGTGTAAGTAGTGCCAGGAGTTAAATCATCACTGGTTGCAACACGTAGAGTTGCAGGTTGATCAAGGTTATTACTATCACCACCGACTAGCAGTGCATTATCCTGAGGAATGAATCCCTTCTGGGTAAGTAGAGCACCTGTTAGACCTTCACGCTGATCACTATTAAGATTACCAAGACCATTAATGTTGACTATGGTGTTTCCACCAGAATCTTGACCAACGTTATCGTAGCGGTTCTCTTGTACAACACCATTGACATCGTATGAGACTAAAGTTTTACCAGAGATGAATGCAGTACCTACAACATCAAGGTTTGCGCGAGGAGTGGTGAACTCGTTAACATTGTTAGAGAGAACTGCATCAAAAGCAGTTCTTGCAACTGTGTTAACACCGAGTCTGTAATCTCCACGCTCATCTGTGTAAGTTCTGATTGTTTCAGCACCAAGAACACCTTGTTCTTTCCATTGCTTGGAAGAAACTTGAATGTCTCCACCAGCCCAATCTGTAGCAGTGTAGATAGTACCAGCACCAATCTCAGTTGAAATCTGGAATTGGAATGTAACACCTGTTTCAGACCAAGTACCATCAACAACTTCCCAGTCACCATTAAGAACGTTGTTAGAGAAGTTAATGATTCTAATCTGAGAATCTTGCAGAATCTTGACATTCTCGTTAGTAAAGGTTGCAGCAAACTCAACTGTTAGATTCTTTGTTCCATCTGCAGTAATTCTAAAGATTTTAGCAGCAAAACTAGTGAATTTATTAGCAAGAATCCAACCAAGTGAACCAGACTCTCCAACATAGCTACCTTTGTATAGAAGATCGCCAGCGGCAGGATCTTTCAGTAGGTTGGCACCATACTCAACAACCTGAGTTCCATAGAATGCAGTATCTTCATCCTGCCAAGGTGTAAGGTTAGATGGTTCAGAACCAAGATAGTTAGTTCTCCAAGTGTAGGACTGACCATACTGAGCAGATGGTTTTGGACGAGCATTTAGAACAAATACAGCGGATCTAATCTTGTTACCAGAGAGTAAGATATCACCATCTGATTGAGTTCTCCAAGAACCAGCAAACAATGTTTGATCTTCATCAGCAGAAATATTAGAGAGTACTCTAAGTGCATCGCCTTCAGATGCTTCAACATTGATCTCAACAGGTCCGTTCAATGAGGACTTGCCAGCAACTACAATTGTAGAATTAAACGTTACTGGAGAATCGAATGTCGTAACAAGCGTTCCGATGTTCTCATCATCATCCTCAGAATCAATCAATGAAGCAGATTCAAGGAATGTCTCTTCGCCAGTGATAGCGTTGACTTTCTTGTTACCAATATAGAGGTCGCCGTTAGAGTTTAGACCTGTGTAGAAGACGATACCACCATCTTCACGTTTTGCCTGAGCGTAGAAGTCTTGCTTATCAGTAAGAACAACTTCTTGGCGAAGTGGGAAACCAGTTGAATAGTTACCAGGACCGAATCCAAGATACTCAAATGTGTGGTTACCAGATCTAGCAATAGATGGTCTACGAAGTTCGACGTAAAGTTTACGTTCTGTTGGGAACTGCGAGTCTCCAGAGATTGGAATCAATCTATCTTCAGAACCAGAAGTTGCATTACCTTCTTGTCCTTGAATTCTGTTATCAATAATGTTTCCATTACTATCTGTTGTTACATTGGTGTAAGTAAATCGATTTAGGAAAGAGTTAGAGATTGCATCGGTAATCATCTCTTTCGTTTCACTACCCTTAGCATCGTTAACTGTTACCAAACCATGTACATAGTTGTCAGCAGCAGAAATTGTAGCAGGAACATCAACAATAGAAGTATCTCTAACACCTGTACCACCATCAACTTGGAACCACAATGGGTCGTTCTTGTAGTTGATAGGATACAACTGAGAAATAGGTTGAGAGAACTTAAAGTTTCTGAAGTTCTCACCAACACCAGATCCTTGTGGGAACGGAGAGATATTACCACGCAAGCAGGTTAGGTAGTAGATACCATCCTGTTGGTTTGCAATACGCTCTTGCAACGTATTAATATCAAAGATGTAGAAGGAATCATCAAAGTTTCCTTGGTCTTCAATTGTTGCGACAAAGTATGCATTCTGACCAGTATCATCAGTAACAATATCACCAGGAGCAATAGTATAAACGTTTGCTCCTTCTACTCTATAGAGGTAGTTGTCACGTTTTGCTTTGTCTAGTCTTGCAATATCACCGAACGAGTTAGGAGTCTCGACGAGTTGAATTTGAACTGCACCTTGCTTGAACAGAACTACATTACCTGCAATGAAATCTAGTTCGCCAACAACACCTTTCAAGACTAAAACTGCTTGAGAAGTTTCAATATCATTAATGTATGATTGTAGATATGCTTCACCTTGTACTGTGCCGCCACCTACTGTCTCCCACGTAATCTTATTAGCATCATTACTTTGAGTTGCATTAGCAGTGAAGAATCCACCTTGCAGGAAGTTACAACGAACAACTGTGAAGATCTCGTTCTTAACAGACTGATTAACGATCGTGTGATCAAAGAGTGTTACCTCTAGGAACTCATCACTGGATCCTAGAATGGGTTGAACTTTACGTGCAGATTGAATCGTAGCAGAAATCTTAGAATCAAATTCAATTACCTTCGGTTCTAGATATGGATCGTAAAGATTTTGCTGTTCTGGTAGTAGATCAACAACAGATGGATCAATTGTTCTTACTTGATCAGCAATCAATTCTGACTTGTTTAGACCAATTTGCTCACCAGCATTGGTGGGGTTAAAGAACGATGCAACATTATTTGGGTTACCAGGAATAGGCTTCAGCAATACTCTTTGTGGAACTAAGCGACGTTTGTCATCAGTTCTACATTTGATAACGAAACCATTAAGGGGATCACGTACTGTCTCCAAGTAGGAAGGAACAACATAACGCATTCTATAAACACGATCTTCCTTACCTCTTTCATCTTCAACACGAAGATAACGAGTATCAAGTGTAGGATCAGTCTTAGTTTGGAAATCATTGACCAGTTCTACACCACCATGGAATCTCGAAAGAATACTATAGCGATTATATGTGCCACTATTACCAGAATTTGACTCATCTTCAACATTAAGATACCACAAACCACTATTGTTTCCTGTTGTTGTAAACTCAGGGTCAAAGACTAGAGGTGATGGACGCTTATTAGCATAGAGATAGAAATTATTACCTGTTCCAGAAACAAACGTCAGTGCTCTGTCACCAGACTCAGCATCAGCTGCTGTTTCATGAAGAGTAACACGTTTGTTGGAAACGTAACGTACAAAGTATAAGGTGTTAGTGTTAATTGAAGCAGCAGAACCACTCAGTTGAGGTAGAGTAGATCCCGCAATGTCAGTAGCAATTCTGACAAATACTTGCTGTGAAGTTGTATTAGAAGCAGGAACGTCAAAGATATGAGCAACGTTTGTCTCAATCTCAGATGCACCAACAACATTGGACTTGTACTTATGAAGATCATAGTTGCCATCTAGTACATACTGCTCAATGTAGATCTCAACATCAGGATCAACTGAGTCAGTCTCAGGAGAGTACATGTAGATACCTGCTGCTGCATTCTCAGGAGATGTAGCAAGCATCATCTTGTTAGTCTCAGTTCCATCGAATACACCAGGATATTCTGCTGTGGATACTGCAGTGATTTCAATCTCGATGTCAGGAGCACCAGTTCCACCTAGTTGACCATCACTAATAACAACAACGTCTCCATTTTGATATCTAGAACCACCATTAGCGATTCCATCAAGATTTACGCCATCGCCAAGTTGTAGAGAACCATCAGCATTAACCTGAATGTTAAAGCGTAGTCCAGTACCAGATGCTAATGCAGTACCATCTCCAGCAACTTTAGGTTGTGCAACTAATGAACGATAGAGACCTGTTGCTGTTGCTCTTGTAGTATTAGGAGCAGTGAATGATGTACCAGCGGCTTCAGTAACAGAAACTGCGGTAGCAGATAGAGAGAAATTCTCTGGATAAAGATTTCTACCAGGAGCAATAACATAATACTTTGTATTCGTCTTAAATCCATCAGGTAGTCTAACAACACGCTTATCAGGATTTTGACCTGCTTTTGCACGAGGAATCAATCTAACAGCAGTACCAGTTTCAAGGTCATGTGGGTTAGGATTGCCTGCAAAGGTGCCTGTAGCAAGCGTGAATAGCGTTGCGCGAGCAGATAGACCAGATAGGTTAGTATTAGGTTCAACACGTGTTACAGAAGCAAATGTAGGCATTGTAATGCTACCTACCAATGTACCTTGAATAGCAGAGGTAATTAGTGCAGTCAAAGTAGTAATGTTGTTTGCAATACCAGCACATGGAGGTGTTACAAGGTTGCCATTTGCATCATAGTCAGGAATAATGGTGTTATCAATTACTTGAGTAAGACCATGTGTACCTTGAACTGTGATTGTTTCTTGACGCATCGCATTGATGGCAAGATCTCTCGCCAGATTAAATGCTGCAATAGATTCAGTTTGCTCACCAATAACTGATGCGCTAGTGATATAGAGTTCAGCAGCTGCATATACTTTGTTATTACCACCAAATCTAATGTTGTATGCAATCTCGTTAAGTACAGTTTCAACGTCATCAATACAAGCATCTTCGATTGTTTCGCCAGTAGATGCTAGTAGACCTTGACCTAATTTTGTTCCAGCATATGCGGGATCATTAGCAATTCTGAAAACTGCTTCTGAAGCAATGAAACGTGCATTATCAGTGATTGCATTAGAAGCATCAACTTCAGTACCACCCAGTACACTATAACCAGAGTTAAGTACCAAGAAGATCTGCTCAAAGTAACCATCAATTGTGGTTGCAATGTTAGAGCACTCAGGCAGTGGATCACCAGAAATTGGATCAACTCTGCTATCTTGAGTGATTGTTGGATCAGTCGTAGGAGTGATCGCAGACCATGAACCTTGAGGAAGAGTGAAGTATAGGAAAGAACTTGTAGTTCCAGGACTTGTAGATTGTACAGGTCTTGTAGATCCAAAACTCAATCTAGCACCAGGAACACCCAATTCAATTTGAGTATCACTAATAATTTGCTTAATGAAACTATTACCATCTAGGTTAGTTGTAATTTCAGTTGGTGAAGCATTAAGTTTACCATTAGTAAAGGAAGAAGGTGTGTACTCATTAACCTTCATTCCAATGATAAGACCAGATGTGTCTCCAACATTGACAATTGCCGAGTTAGGAGTTAGAGAACAATCTCTAATTAGGTAATCAAAATTACGCATTGCTGCGATCATCATGCTCTTAACATAATCAAGAGCATCCAAAGTTTCGTTCAACTCATTAAAGATGTAAGAGAGTTGACCTTGAATGTAGTAACCTTCTGCTGCTTGAATAGAGTTGATGTTACCACCAAGTCTCAAGTCATTGACAACAGCATCAACAAAATATCCGATGTCTCTTTCGCACTTACCAATAACAATGTTTGGATTAGAAAGAAGTTCTGGGTACTTAGTAACAATGTACTGATAAGATTCGTTCTGAATCAGTTCTTTGTTATCTTCAATTCTGTTAGCAGCATCTTGTGCATAATTGTCAACTGCTGCGCTTGCAGGAGTTAGAGTTTCGATGCCAACTGTCCAAGACTTAAATCCACTTGGAGAAATTTTTGATGTAAACTCAAGTGGACCAGCAGGTTCTGAAGGATAACGAGAAAGATCAACTGCTAGTGTCTCACCTGTTTTAGCACCAATTCTATATCCATTAATGGAAGATGCTGGACGGGATTCTGGATCATTAACGTCATCACCAGCAAGGTATAGTTTAGTATGGTTGTTTCTAGACTTAGATGCACTAACATCTAAAGTATACCACTGGTTGATGATTGTCGTACTCTCATTAATTGTACCAGGTGGAATAATATCAGTAATGTATCCACCCTTATCTTGGTTGAAGGAGAATCCTTTGAAACCAACAGAGTGAAGTGATGTATTACCGAAGTTAGAGTTCGAGTTCGTGATGGACATATCTCCACCACTTTCCATTAGGAAGTGATCGAAGAAACCAACAGCAAAGACCGAGACGCACTGAACGAAAGAGTCATCCGAAGCACGGATGTGGAAGTTTCTCCAGTCATCTTTCCAGTATGCATCACCCTTAGTATGGTAAGGAATGGTAGCAAATGCGTCAGTAAGTGATGCTTGGTTCCAAGTATTGGTAAGTCTGTCGTAACGAATGAACGCACGATCATCTTTTTGAAGGCTAACTCCAGTATATTGAGCTACGACCATTGACTTAAATCCAGTCGCCTTAGATCCATCCGCCCACATGCCGCATTGACCCCAAGTAGAGCGGATCGAGCAGTTAAACACATAAGGAGATGCGGACTCAACAGAGTCAATTTCCGCAAGAACTACCGCGTTTGTAGAGACTCCACCGACTTCACCAGAGAAATAAGTTTGACCAGATACAAGTCCAAGTGATGCTGCGGTATTATTGTATACTTCATACTCAAATACCTTAGGATTAACCTGATCAATCTTGGTAACCTTCCAGGTTCCGTTGATTTCATCAGATAGTCCAGAGTTAATGATAGCAACGTACTGACCTTCAAAGTAACCATGATCAATCTTGGTGACAATGGTAATGTTTGAATAACCGAATTGCGAAACGAATGAAACTGAACCAGCACCACTAATTGCTTGAGTCAGGGTAACTGTGTTACCAGAGATAGATTCAATTCTAGTGTTAGGATTGATAACTACGCTTACATCACTAGATGTAACTGTTGCACCAACGTTGAGTTTGCTGGTATCAGATACATTAACTAGTTGATCCGTGCTGTTAGCAGTTCCGATGAATGTAGTGGAATCCTCAACTTTAATACTCTCGATAGTTCTGCTATCAGATAGAGGACCAACGATTCTGTTTTCTTGAACCAGTGCTTCTAGTCCACCATCATCGATAGTTGGTTGGAATTGCTGGAATGACTTACCTACTTTTTCGTAGTAGTTATCAAGATCTTTAGAATCTGCATACTCCATGATGCAAATTTTATGGTGAGAATACTCAGGAATTGCTAGTTGAGTAGAACCACGCTTGTTATAAACTTTACCGACACCTGCAGTTGCATCATACAGAGGAGATTGTGCAGAAAGATCACCATCTTTGATAGTGAACTGCCAGATATAACAACCACCAGTTAGGTTGAAGATACAAGTTCTGTCTTGTGTAGTATCAGCAGGATCAGGAACATACAGAGGACGAACAACTGTACGACGTAGGTCATAACCGATTAGAGAACAACCTCTAGGAACGATACAACCACCTTTTTCTGCGTTAAACTTATAGAGAACGTTGTCAGGATTGCTTAGATCAACAATTGAATTATCCTGCCACTCTTCCAGTGCTCTATTGTAATTGAAGGAAGGAAGAACACCAGTAACTTTAACAGATGCCAGATCGTCAAGATTTCCGACTGAAATAACGTCAGTTAGAATCGTGATCAATGTATCAATAGTTGCCTGAACATCTTGACATGTTGCTAGATTGCCAGATCCAGTAAAAGGAATTACAGGAGTATTAGCACCAGCAATAGCAGGTCCAGGAGAGATTGTCAGATCTTTAGCAAACAATCTGTTGGTAACTGCTCTCTTTGCCCAATAACCAATAGCACCAAATGCAGTGACAGATTCTGCTTCTTCGCCTAGAAGACCATTAGAAATTGGATTACCGAAGCGGTCAAAATATGCTTTAGTGTTAGTAATGGTGTTAGCATTACCATCAGTTCCTAGGTCATCAATCAAACCATCAACAATAATACCAGCATCACGCTTGCACTTAGCATGACCAGTAGAGACTTGGGTAGAAATTGTTTCTGCGGGAAGTTGTGAAAGATTCTCGTCAGTAACAGCAGTGATAACAATAGCACCCAATGTGTCAATAGCAGACTGAACGTCAGCACATGCAGCAGGGTTACCAGATTGTAGGTTTTCCTGTGGGTTGTTGGTGTTACCAAAGATAGCATCACCAGGAGTGATACCATTAGGACCAGAATCTTTGAAGTAAAGCTGATTAGTAATCGCTTTCTTCATCTCACCGATTGCAAAGTTAAATGCAGTCAGTGACTCAGCAGTTTCACCTTGGAGACCATTAGAAACCCAGTTAGTTCCAGACTCATCAAAGTAATTTTGTGCAAGTTTTCTCGTATATACGTTTCCACCTGCTTCATGAACATCAAGGGCAATAGCGTCAACAAATTGACCAATGTCACGCTTACACTTGATCTCGCCATCAGGGAGAATTGTGGAACTCGTTTCTGCAGGTAGAAGAGAACTGAGTAGGAAAGTACCATTGTTTGCTGCTAGATTTGCATCATCGAAGATTGTATCAACGATAGCATATAGCGTATCCACCATGTTCTGAATATCAGTACAGGCATTAACAGAAGTGTTAGCAACTACTCCGTTACCATCACCATAAACTGCTTCACCAGGAGTTACTGTCAGATCCTTATACTCATTACCAGGAGATGATGTAGAAGTGAAGTTATTAGTCATTGCTGACTTCATCAACTCAATTGCTTTAGCAAATGCAGTCAATGCAGAAACTTCTTCTCCACGAAGACCACTGGTTGCATCATGAACAAGACCATTTGTTAATGCACTAACGAATGCATGTGTAGATTGTGGTTCGTGCTTAATTGCTTGAGCAGTTGCACTAACAAATGTATGAGCTGATGTATCAGAAGAAGTACCAACGTTAATTGTAAACGTACCATCTTGACGTTCAAAAGCACCAGTTCCACCAACAAAAGTGTGAGCACCAGTATACTCGGAAGGTCCTACATCAATTGTAATTGTATTTGTATCAACAACCGTGATATCCAACCAACGACCTGATGGATAATCAATACCAGGACGAGGATAAGATTTAGTCTCTTGGTTGCCATCTAGGACACATGTATACTCCAAAGAGTTGTCTTCAATCTTGATGTAATCTCCAGTAGAGAATCCATGATTTGCAACTGTTAGGGTAACAATGTTAGTTGTTGCATCGTATGGAGCATCAGTTGCTGTATGTGATGTAGAACCAACACTAGCAATAGCAATAGACTTACCAGCGAAAGGATCACTACCAGGACGTGGATATGTCTTAGGTTGTGTAGGATCAGTTAGGCAAGTGAATGTAAAGGAGTTGTCTTCTAGAACAACACCACGACCAACACCTAGACCATGCTGTCCAACGGTGACTTCCATGACACCAGTTGCAGGATCATATGTAGCAGCAGATGGTTGGAAATACTTATTAGGACCAGAAACACCACCATTGAATGTGATAGTATTATTAGTAGTCTGAGTTACAGAGAATCCTTTAATTGCGCCAGGATCAATACCAGAACGAGGATAAGATTTAACTGCTTGATCACCATCCATGTCGCAAGTGAACGACAAAGCACCTGCTTCTAGGAATACTCTATCATTAACAGCAATGTTATGATCATTAGCAAAGGTAATTGTAGTGCTACCATTTGCGGGATTGTATGCTGCGTCAGTTGGAGTATAAGAAACTCTGCTTCCTACCCAATCAGTACCAGCATCATTAAAGTAATTAGTAATATACTTTCTAGTATACTTGTTACCACCACCTTGCTTAACATCAAGTGAGATAGCATCAATCAAGAACTTGATGTCGCGAACACAACTACCAGAGTTATAACCAGGAGGTACAGGATCAGGACGAATAATAGCATCCATATGATCGAATGCATCTTGTGCAATCAGATCTTTATTTCTTTGGATGAGATTATATCCATCATTAAATCTAGACCACTCACCAGTAGCAGCATCATTAGGGTATACAAAATCAGGGTGTTGAACAGAAATTTCAGCAGCAGATCTATCAATGATCTCTTCTCTGTTCTTCTGAATCAGACGATATGCGTCCTTATAACGAGACCATGCACCTGTTTGTGGATCACCAGGATAGAAAAAATCTGGATGTTGTACTGATACTTCTGCTACTCCACGATCAATAACTTCCTGACGATTTGCCTTCAGGAGGTTAGATGCATCAAAATATCTTGCTTCTACTGCAGTTTCTGTTACAAGACCTGGGCGGTTATCAATATAGTGATTACCTGGCATCAACATGATGCTGAACTGGTCAAACCTGTCGTTATTTGCTCCAGGTAGATATGAATATCTAGATACTTCGATAAATGCCCTTTGAATCGTCTTAAATGGACGTAAAGGTGAATTTCCTCGGTTGTTCAGTTCATCAGTAGCATTAAAGTCATCTGGAGATACATAGAGGTATTTTCCAGTCTTACTTGAATACAAGTTATCAAGTCTTGTTAGCGGCATAACTACCCGAGCTTATTGTCGTTTTCCTTGATTTATTTATACACATCACGTCTACCTATTCAGTAAACTAAGAACTCCCAAGGCTGGATTTGAACCAGCGACCAGCCGATTAACAGTCGGCGGCTCTGCCACTGAGCTACTTGGGATTGTTAGGAGGATTTTAGGAGAAAGATGCACCATGCAGGTGGACCACTCGCTCTTTATCAATCCTCCTTACTACCCTCTGCTATTAGAGAGGTTGTAGTATAGGGGCGCTTTCATATAAGAAAGATCTTTTGTACTCCCCATAATTACTCACGAAGTTCATCAAACGAATAATTGCAAGAAAAAGTTTTTCTTGTTTTTTTGCTATGATGAACATTTACTCCATGAAGAATTGTACTAGGAAAGAAAATAATATCTCCAGGAGATACTTGTGGTGTCCATGTAGTACGGAACCCAAAGATTTCTTTCCATTTAGGTTTTAATGAATTGTTATATCGATCATAAAAGAAAAATTGTCCAAAGTCATCTTCCTGTTGAGGGAAGAATACCGATGCAAAATCTACTTCTATATGATCATGTATTTCTTGATAAGAACCACGTTCATAACAATTGATCCAAGGATCATGGAAAGTATATGAGAAAGATTTTCCCACAGACTCGCCAAACTTTTGCATGGATGGTTTAATTAACTGATCAGTTTCTTCCCAAGGACAAGCAATAGTTTGTACTTGGCACCCTTTAGTCCAATCAAAAGCAGTATAGTTTTCACTTTTGTTCAATACGTATGAAGTTAATTCATCTGCATTGGGTGCTTGAAATTGAACAAAGAACTGATTAAATGAAAAAAGATCAGTTATCATATTTTTTAAATAAGAAGCATCCGTGCTGAGATCCCCAGACTTGTTTTTTTGACTCAGGGTCAAACCCCTTGTCCTCTACATTATACCACCCTTCGCCCAAAAATGCAACGTTTTCTAAGTAGGTTTCGTTATCGCCTTGCATGACGACACAAGAACATCCTGGTTCGATGCGACCTGCATAGTGTCCATTCTTGAACTCAAATATTGTATCACATCCTACCTTGTGTGTCAAGACCATATTTAAAAGACTCTCTAGGTTTTTAAACCCAAGATGACGACTTTTATCTTCGATTTCGTAATTTTGTACTACGATATTACCTGTGCTATCGTCTGCTACTATATTCAGCAAAAATTGACGATATGGTTTATGTGTCTTATTAAAATATGCTTGCTCACCATAAAACCACCCATCTTTAACCTTACGATGAGTAACTACAATATAAGCATACCGAGAGGGGTATGTAAATGCTTGTATTTTATTATTGAACGTTCCTTCAAACCATTTACAAAAATTTTCAATCATCTTGTGGTAACAAAGTTTTATCGTTTACTTGAAGATCAAATACCAATGGGTGTAGTTCTTCTTCCATCAAATATGATGATAATTTGTATAGATCTTCCATATCCCAATCCTTTCCTTCCAGTGCTTGTGTCTGAACAGTTGGGTGATCTTGTATAATTAATGGCAATTCATCAAAAGTGTATGGAATTCCCTGAATGAAGTACATACGTACAACACTTCCTTCTAAAAATTGATATAGTTGGGAAAGTTGATATGCTTTCATCTTTCTTTAATCACTTACGAATTATTTATTCATATTGTAAGTAATCATATTCTGACACAGATATGTTTGTTATAGAATCATGCATTCCAAATATACCATTTGGTAAAATATTAAATGCAAGAGAATATCTATTTTTATTAGTTCTGTTAAGAGAAACTTGATGTCCCAAATGACTTGGAAATAATAGTAATGATCTTTTACTAGGTTCAAAAATTACTTCATTTGAATGCTCAGGTGTTATTCTATCTACATCCTGATCTAATACAATTTGATTTAATATTGGTTTATGAAATAGTATAGGATTTGTATAATCAGCAAAATATAGACAACCAGACCAAAACGAATTGCAATGAGAATGTCTATTCGACATACCACCAGGTGGAGTCATAGTTGACCACGAACCCATTATTTTAAAATCACATGTTCGTTTTACTGTAAGTGTGTTATACGCAAAATCAGTAAATAAGGACTCAATTGATGTTTTTAGTTCTGGGAAATATTTCCCCAAAACATTACGTTCTTCTGATCGATATGATTTTGCTTCTGTAGTTTTTTTATAGTAGTCAAGTGCCGCACTTATATCTGCTAATCTAATACAATCGTTTTCTGATAAAAAATTGTCTTGTTTCGCAATAGGTATCGGAAAAATTCCTAAAGTATCCATAATTATATCACACCAGTAAACCTTTATCACTCATGTAATGAAGTGTATCGTGCATGTTACCAAGATGCTTAGCACCAATAGCAACCTGAGGATATGTTGCCCCAGATCCGAACTCTGCTTCAAATGCTCTTTGAGTAAAGTGTTCGTTAAGTTTGTATTCTAGGAATTCACCACCTAATGATTTAAGTAGTGAGGTCATACGCTCACACTCTTGACTGCCGTTAGAATAAATTACTGCTTGCATGGGGGTTCTTTATATGTGATAGTGATTTGTTTATATACTTCATCTCGATTGTCGCTGTTATAAACATTACATCGATCGATTTTAGCATTTAATATATTCACTACATTATCTAGTTGATGTTCAACTATAAACTTTTTAAATCCATCATCCATCCAACTCTTGTTAGATCCTGGTGCGTTAAAATCATCCATTACTCAATACCTTTGGGAAATTCTTCAATCTCAGTTAATTCATAGTCCCAGTCTTCCATAACTGTATTGGCATAGAAACGATCAGAAAGCATTTCGATTTCTTTCTCGGCATACTCTCTGGTTTCTGCTTCCAACCAAATATCAATCACCTTACCAAGTCTAAGTTTCTTGATATCCAACTCAGACAATCGTCTACTACCATCTCTCACAGCATTACCAGGAGAGTCATCAACTTGTGATCGTAGTCGGATGAATACTAGTGCTTTAAACTTCATTCAAATAATTCCTTCAAATCTTTCGCAAATGTGTCGTTTTTCAATTCCACGGGATCAGGACGTTCTCTAGCATCAAGTACTTCATTGAAGATCTGCTTCAACTCTTCACGTTCTTCTGGTGTGAAGATTGTGCGAATTTTTACTGGCATAGGTTCATAACTACTTGGTCTCTTTGATTTACCAGGAAGACTCATGCCTTGTGTGTCAATTTTGTCCATTATACTATACCCAATCAGGTTTGTTGTGTGGTAGTCGTAGGTAGTTATCAGATACCCATGGTTTAGATGCAATGTACATCTTATATGCTTCAATGGTAGAGATACTATCATCGAACTTATACTCCTCAGGCATTGCACGAACAAAAGGAGTGTGATCATCCCATGATACATCAGGAATGATTTCGTCAGCAGCAAGGAGAGTTTTAAAGCAAGTATGGCATTTGCCATATCGAGTGAAATACTCTTCGCATAGAGCAATACCATGCTCAAGCAACCATCTAGCATTTGCTACAGATTCGTTTGCCCACTTAGTGCATGGATGATTACGGAATGCTCCCTTCTCTGTAGCATAAGGTGTGCCGTCTTTCTTAGGCAATGTGCCATAACCATGCCCCCACTTGTCAGAACATACAATAGCAAGCATCTGACAGGTTTCTAAGGGCATCTTGACGATGTGCTTGTCTGGTAAGACAGCAGCAGATCTCCAAGGTGATTCATTCGTGACAAAAATATTCATTTTTTTGACTTAACCCAACAAGGTTTACATAACGAATTTTTATATCTTTTCTCGGATGGGACATAGCATCCAACCTGAGGGCATTGATTCGCTGGTATCATCTTACCACAACCAACGCACTTTGTCTCCCACATCTTCATAATGTTCTCTCTAATCTATTTGTTGCTTGATCTGGGAAGTCTCTTGGTCTACTATCAGTAGCATTATCAGTTCTAGGTGAACCTTCGTTCGCCTTCATTGTATGCTGATAGTTTGGTCTTGGGTATCTAATACAGAATGGATCAGGCATCCAGTATGTTACCTGCCATTCTTGTTCAGGACATAACTCAAGGTGCTTCTCTACACTATGAGAAAAGATACCTAGTTGAATATGACCATCATGACTGACACATCTGTCATTACCGATATCAACTAGGAATAGCATCTTACTACTCATAAACTTTACCAATAACCCAAGATTTCATACCATATGGGGTATCGGCAATGAGAGTCTGGGTCAACGTTGCTACCTCTTCAGGTACAACCAAACAGAATCCAATACCTAGATTGAATACATTTCTCATTTCCTCCTCAGCAATGTCTCCTGCCTGTTGGAGTTTGTTAAAGATCTCTGGTCTCTCCCATGCATCATAGTTAACATCAACTTTCATCGAAGCGGGAAGGCATCGTGGGAGGTTCTCAGGGATGCCACCACCAGTAATGTGTGCCATGCCTAGGATAGGAACCTCATCTAACAGGTGCTGTACCAGTGGAGAATAGATGGTGGTTGGTGTTAGCAACTCAGGCATCTCTTTGTAGAAAATGTAATTTCTCCACAGCATATCATTGACAAGAGTGTATCCATTACTATGAAGACCACTACTCTCAATACCAATGACTACATCACCTGGTCTAATATTCTGACCATCAACAACCTCATTCTTCTCTACAACACCAGTACAGAAACCAGCAAGGTCATAGTCAGTTGCTCTGTAATGTTCTGCAGTTTCTCCACCGAGGAGATCCATTCCAGAGAGTCCACATCCAGTAACAACTCCATACACAATGTCACTGACATTAGCATCAAGTGATTTGGTAGAGATATAGTCTAGAAAGTATAGTGGTTTAGCACCACTGCAGATCACATCGTTGACACACATGGCAACCAAATCGATACCGATAGTAGTATAATCAGCAGCAATTCTACAAATGTTAATCTTAGTACCCACACCATCAGCACCAGATACAAGTACAGGTTGATCATATCCTGGCGGGACATGAATCATTCCATTAAACCCACCAATTCTAGGTGCCAATACTTTGAGATACTCTGTAAAGGATCGTCCTTTAATAATGTCAACGCCAGAAGTTTTATAGTCCATCATTGATTTTTAACATCCGTAAGTGAGTCAAGTGAGTCAAGAAGTTCGTCATAAGATCCGATACTCTCAATGTCACCAATCAACTTGGAAATTTGGGTACAAGCAATGGGACGTTCTTGTCTAGCAGCAAATGCTAGAGCATTACGTAGTGATGATTCTGCTTCATTGAGCGAGTCTTGAACTGATTTTGATAGTGCCATTAGTCTCTTCCTAAACGAATGTATAATGTAATGAGTGATTGTGAGATAAGGTCACAAGAATAGGTGAATCCAATCTTACCTTCCTTGTCCCAATGCTCTCTTTGACTTTTGAGAAGTGTAGAGAACTCTTTGATCTTAGTTCTCATCTCATCTTTTGATAACTTATCCAATGATCTCTCCTTTGATGATACCGTCAAGGCGTTTTAGTTTCCATACAATGTACTCCATGGTGGGAACACACTGAGGATTCCACCCAGCAAAAGTGGAGTGTTCTCCACTTGGAATCTGCCAACAGGGAGCATCATCGTTATCAAGGTCTAATGATTCTCTATAAGCATCATCACCAAGTAGAACACATGCTCTCTCTGCTTGATTCAAACTACCGAAGCAAGCAAATCCATTCTTCTTAATCTCCTCAGGGATTTCGTGTTTCATTGAATAGCAAGTGGTCGTAGTTTTTCTAGGATCTCACGATAAGCAGGAACAATATCCCCCTCATCGTTTCTGAATAGATCCTTATCGAATCGTTCATCACTACCGATCTTCCACAGTCTCATACTATCAGGACTGATCTCATCAGCAAGTAGCAACTCACCGTGTGCAGTGTAACCGAACTCAATCTTAAAGTCAACCAGATCAATGCCTAAGATGTAGAACAGTGAGCGAAGGATATCATTGACTCGTAGTGTCATCTCAATGAAAGGTTCTGGATCATACCCCATCAGTTTCACACGGTCAGGTGTGAGTAGAGGATCATGCTTGCTATCATCCTTCAAGAAGAACTCAACAATAGGGTGTGGTAGTGAGTAACCTTCACGAAGAGTTGTCTCACGAACAATAGATCCAGCAGCACGGTTACGACAGATAACTTCCAGAGGAACGATGTCTACCTTCCTACACACCATCTTGTTAGCACCAACCATATTGATGTAGTGATTGGGGATAAGTTCTTTGGCAAGTTTCTCAAAGATAATGGATGAGATACTACAACACAAAGATCCTTTACCTAGTGGATGATCTTCCTTCTCTCCGTTACCTGCCGTCACCTTATCATGATACTCAATGATCACACGATCAGCATCGTCACCTTCATATACAGTCTTGACCTTGCCTTCTATAATTACTCTCATGAATACTTACCTGCCAGAAAGTTCGCTCTAAGTTTAGAAAGATTCAGTGTCATACGATCCAAAGACTGAACACTTAGTTCCTCATACCCTTCGTCCTTCCTCAGAGCATCGAACCTCTGCAAATCATAGGCAATACGTTGGGTGAGATCATAGCGAAGTAGCAGTTTCTTCTCAATCATAGTCACTCGTTTGATACCTTGTAAGTATACATTAAAAAACCACCCCAGTCAAGGAGTGGTGGACGGTCTAGGAGGTGGTCTGAATGGGCAGTCGCGACACCCAGCACCACAACATCCTCTACTCATGCTCATTAAAGTGATTATTAATAACTTCAATACGCTCATCTTCATGAGCAATGATATCTAGTTGTTCCTGAATAGCAGCAAGCACATCAGGGTGCTCACCGATACCAACAGGATTGTGTAGGTATACTTCTATGTTTGCTTTTGCTTTGGCAATACTACCTAGGGCATCAGCAACCAGAGCATCCAACATTTTTTGGCGAAGATTGCAAGACATAATAATTTCAGATTTGTTTTATTTAGTGAAGCGATTAGGGTTAGTTAATCGCTTCATAGTTAGTTTGCTTGATACGATGGGACCATCATACCACCATCTTGATCATCATCATCGTCAGGATTCTGAATAACAAAGTAGATGATCATCAGTGCAACCCATGCTAAAACGTACATCACAGAGCGTTGCCTCTTGGCAATACTTCCTCAGGGAATACAAAGTCTTCATGTGGTTGATCAACTGGTGCCAACCATGCACGGAGTCCTTCATTCAATAGGATGTTCTTGGTGTAGAACGTCTCGAACTCAGGATCTTCTGCTGCTCTGATCTCTTGACTCACGAAATCGTAAGCACGAAGATTGAGAGCAAGACCAATAATGCCAATAGAGGAGACCCATAGACCCATAACAGGCACAAACAACATGAAGAAATGCAACCAACGCTTGTTAGAAAATGCAACGCCGAAGATCTGCGACCAGAAGCGGTTTGCAGTGACCATAGAGTAAGTCTCCTCCTCTTGTGTTGAATCAAATGCCTTAAAGGTGTTTGCCTGCTCACCATCTTCATACAATGTGTTCTCTACTGTAACACCATGAATGGCAGAAAGCAATGCACCACCTAGGATACCTGCTACTCCCATCATGTGGAAGGGATTGAGTGTCCAGTTGTGGAATCCTTGTAGGAACAGAAGGAATCGGAAGATTGCTGCTACCCCAAAGGATGGAGCAAAGAACCATGAAGACTGACCCAGTGGGTAGATAAGGAAGACGCTGACAAAGACAGCGATAGGACCACTGAATGCAATAGCATTGTAGGGACGGATGCCGATGAGACGTGCCAGTTCAAACTGGCGGAGCATGAAACCTATGAGAGCGAATGCACCGTGGAGAGCAACAAAGGACCAAAGCCCTCCAAGTTGACACCACCTGACGAAATCTCCCTGAGCCTCAGGACCCCAAAGTAGAAGAAGAGAATGACCCATAGCGTCAGCAGGCGTTGACACAGCCGCTGTAAGGAAGTTAGCACCTTCGAGGTACGAACTTGCAAGTCCGTGGGTGTACCAACTTGTAACAAATGTCGTGCCCGTAAGCCAGCCACCAATTGCAAGATAAGCAGTGGGAAGAAGAAGAAGTCCAGACCAACCCACAAAGACAAAGCGATCCCGTTTAACCCAGTCATCAAGGACATCAAACCACCCCCTTGTCGGTTTTACTAGTGTTGTTGTCGTCATTTTTGTTTACCTTTTTAAAATCTTTTAACCAATAGAGTTGTGGCCAAGTGTCACGTATAATCTCAGCCAATTTCGAGGAAGAATTTTGAGGAATCACTAGGAGAATTCTCGTAGATAGAACTGTCACCATATTCTTTGTGGTCTTTGTATCCAACCATACGACCTTTCGTATTCTGGATTGCTCCCATCATGGCAATGATCAGGAAGATTGCAGGTGGTCCAAGGATAAGGGCACCTCCAATCACATAATAAGTCAGTAGTTCGAGTAGAGAGGTTTCCATTAGTAAATTAATAAAGTGATTCTTCTTGTTCAGTCAGGATTACACAGTCAGATGTAGGGTATGAGACACATGTGAGAAGGAAACCTTCTTCGATCTGGTCATCATCCAAGAACGATTGATCACTTTGATCAACAGTACCGCTGACGATCTTACCAGCACATGTAGAACAAGCACCAGCACGACATGAGTAATTCATATCGATACCTGCTTCTTCTGCTGCATCAAGAATGTATTGATCAGACTCACACTGAATGACCTGTTCGCCTTCGCTGGTTTGGAGAGTAATAGAATATGACATGAAACTTAATAATTGTTTAGAAAAGAAAAGGGACCCGAAGGTCCCTCTTATTATACCACAGAGAGTATCAACCGACAGAAGGTGCAATGAGTGCCACAGGTGTGGACTCAGCAGCAGCGAGATCGAGTGGGAAGTTGTGAGCGTTACGCTCATGCATAACTTCCATACCCAGACCTGCACGGTTGAGAACGTCTGCCCAGGTGTTGAGCACACGACCCTGACCATCAAGGATGGACTGGTTGAAGTTGAAACCGTTGAGGTTGAATGCCATGGTGCTTACGCCCAGTGCAGTGAACCAGATACCAACCACAGGCCATGCAGCAAGGAAGAAGTGAAGACTTCTGCTGTTGTTGAAGGATGCGTATTGGAAGATCAAGCGACCGAAGTACCCATGGGCAGCGACGATGTTGTAGGTCTCTTCTTCTTGACCGAACTTGTAACCATAGTTCTGGGACTCAGTTTCAGTCGTCTCACGGACGAGTGAAGATGTAACCAGACTTCCATGCATAGCAGAGAAAAGAGATCCACCGAATACCCCAGCAACACCGAGCATGTGGAACGGGTGCATAAGGATATTGTGTTCTGCCTGGAATACAAGCATGTAGTTAAAAGTACCAGAGATACCAAGAGGCATAGCATCGGAGAATGAACCTTGACCGAACGGATAGACTAGGAATACTGCACTTGCAGCAGCGACTGGTGCTGAGTATGCAACACAGATCCATGGACGCATACCAAGGCGGTATGAGAGTTCCCACTCACGTCCCATGTATGCATAGATACCAATGAGGAAGTGAAAGACTACGAGTTGGAAAGGACCACCGTTATACAACCACTCATCGAGTGATGCTGCTTCCCAGATGGGATAGAAGTGGAGACCGATTGCGTTTGAACTTGGGACAACTGCACCAGAGATGATGTTGTTGCCATACATGAGTGAACCAGCAACTGGTTCGCGGATGCCGTCAATATCGACGGGAGGTGCTGCTACGAAAGCAACGATGAAGCAGATGGTTGCCGCCAACAGTGTTGGGATCATCAGTACACCGAACCAACCAACATACAAACGGTTGTTGGTGGAGGTGACCCACTCGCAGAACGATTCCCACGAGGAAGTTGATTGTTGTTGTCTTGAAAGCGTGGACATTTTAAAAAAGGGTTAGGTATGAGTGCAGGGAAACACTAGTAAATTATTCCTGTCTCACCCTCAGAGGCAGGTATGAAAGACTGTTGTTTAGACACGCTGTTTAGTCTTGGTAAGGCGTGTTGTGTGTCGTTTTGTAACGACTCATATAATATATAGGCATTATCCGATTTTGTCAACCCCTTCCTGCTGAACCAGTTCGTAATCTGTCCCCTGATCTGTCTCGATCAACCAGGACTGGAAGGCATCATAGACGATTCGGAATGCCTCAGGGGCACCCTTGCCTTCTGTGAACTGACTCAACATGCCTTGACATGCACCGCTGGATGTGTAGTCATGACAGAATTCATATACTTTTCTATCAATCTGACACCCATGCATGACAAGGGCGGCTAAACAAAAGCGCCTATCATCTAGGCGCTCAGGATTGTATCTCCAATCTTCAATCATAGTGATACACAACGTAGTTCTTTTTTACAGGTGGGAGAGATACTCATTCGTGAGCAGAGATAAATGTAAAACTCTGCCTTGATTCTAGTGAGATTATTGTAGTGTTTCAATCTGATCCATCTACCATTCAAATTAAATTCTAATGCGTATCTCTCCATTGATCTGCGTTCAACACAGATTTATTTAGTTTACCAGATACCAGGGATAACCTGTCCTGTCAGTGCATATGCACCGAGTGCTGCGATGACTCCGAGCATTGCTGCCCATCCATTAATGCGTTCTGCTTTTTCGTTCATTGTTCTTTAAGATAATTGAGTACGGTTTGTGGAGATGATACAGAGTAGGGATCTGCGGGGCAGAGTCCTACCTTACCAGGTTCTTCAAAGATCCTTTCAATCTCACCATTATTTACTACCATGGCATAGCGCCATGATCGATATCCAAAACCAAAGTTTGCTTTGTTCACTGCCATTCCCATGGCGCTAGTGAACTCACATGCTCCGTCTGGTATTGGTTTTACGTTACGAACTTTGACTTGACTGAACCAGTTGTTCATTACAAAGGAATCGTTAACAGATATACAGTACACTTCGTTAACATACTTCATGAACTCAGGGTAGAGTTCATCGTATTGTGGAAGTTGTTGTGTGGTACAAGTAGGTGTGAATGCACCAGGCAGTGAGAACGCCACACACCGCTTACGATCGAAGAGATGGTGGGTATCAATGTCTACCCAGGTTGCACCTTTACTGTATTTGAAAGTTACCTCAGGCAGGAACATCTTTGTTCTCCTCAGTAACTTCCCAAGAACCACCTACACCACCTTCCATGTTAACAACAATGTCTGGTGTCTTTGAGTGATGTGGTTCGTGAGGTCTGTCCATAGGTTGAGACTTGGTGTCGTCATTCCTGGACAGATTCTTGATCACAATGAAGGCATCCTTATTGTACTTGCGAGTACCGTAAGGGGTTGCCCACTTCTTATTGTATTCTTCACCTTGGTGGATGCCAGAGATAACAGTTCCTCCAACCTCAACCACGATGTTATCATGCCTCACATCCCATCCGAGAGCAGCAACTGTCTCGATCAGGGACTCTTCTGTATAAGTTTGTTGCATTAGAAACCAAAGATACCAAAGAAAAATACACTACCACTGGCAGCATACGAAGTTATTGCAGCAACAAATCCTAACATAGCGACACGTCCATTCAGTTTTTCTGCACGTTCGGCATAGGTTTCGTAACCATAGCGTTCCGCTTCGGTTGGGTCAATATACATACGGGGTTCAGTTGCCCACATGTTTTGCTGGCCACGGTCGTTAGAAGTAACAGTCATGAGTCTGTAAAGTTATGTAACAGGTCATACTATATAGGATTTGTTAAGATTTGTCAACCAAACGAGATCACGTCTTGACCAGGAGTGTTGATTTCAATGTTGCCTGCTGCTGCAACAGTGTCATTCAGATTAAAATTAATATAATCTGATGTACTGAGTCCTAGATCCTGAGTGAAGGCACTTGTAGCGCCTCCTGGAATCCTCTCAGTGATGGTTTGGAGACCTTGATAGTGTCGCCATACCTCAGTGAGATCATTACGATTGAACGTAGGATCATCAATTGCTGCTTTCAACGCAGACCGCAAGGCAGTCACTGCGTTATCAAATTCATTTCGAGTCATAATGCGTCAGTGTTGTAAGATTTTACATTGTCCCTACGATAGCAAGGAACTCCATCAGGATCTAACCACTTGGTATACTCGAAGTCTTCCATTGCTGTGTCAATCTGCATTGCATTATCACACAGGTACATGTCTTTGTACTTTCCTGTGTATGAATCTGCTTTCTGGATACGATAATCCCTGAAACCATTTTCTAGAATGCCACAATCTACATAGCGATAAGGAAATCGTTCGAGCAGGACTGTGAGTTTTGTCATGGATCGGGTGACGTGTGGGACGTGGACTAATGATAGCACCTTATAGGAAATGGTACCACCCTGTTGCGATCAGTTTCTCTGATGTGTCAGATTTGCGACCCCTATGGGTGAAGGTCCAGTCGCTAGGCCAGATGACAGTCATCCCTTTCTCAGCAGGGACATATAAATCTTGATGGAACCATTCAGTACCACCATCAGGTACGTCATTAAGGTATGTCATCCAGACGAGGTGTCTGTAAGTATTAGATCTACTTGACGACTGCCTTTCACAGTGCCACATGTGGTAACCACCACCAGGTTTATAGTATTGAAGATTGAAGAACTCTTCCATCTTCCAGACGTTTGTCTTGGAACAAAGAGGGAAGTGATCGACATAGTTATTCACTATACGATTCACTTCCCCAGTGAAATCACGAACCCTGCTATCAGTGATTCCAATAAAGACAGGGTTGTCTATGGAATCTTTGATAGCAGTGTTTACCATGCCACCACCATTGTCATCAATTGTTTCCCCAGGCCACTTCTCAAAGATAGTTTGAGTATGATAAAAGTCAACGATGCCATCAATAACGCTCTCGTCAATCTTCTCTTTGTAGATAAAATCGGTACGAGGATTCGCTATTCGGCCATCATACAGTATAGGTTCTGGGTTCAGTTTCATTTAAACAAGTACATTGTCTGCTATAAGGTGGTCAATAAGGTAGGCATAATCTTCTTCAACATCTGATCCAAAGAACCTGACTCCTTTATTTTCATAAAAGCGACAGACTTGTGAGAACAGATGCGGATACTGGATTTCCAAGGAGATGTCTCCGTTGGCAGCATCGCGAAGGATTTGCAAAGAGTTTGCAAATCTAGATTGGATCGTCATGATCGTCTCTCTCCTACTTATTCTACTGTGTTCGGGGGGCGTAACCCCGACGATTCAGGCTGGACTCGAACCAGCGACCGACTGCTTAGAAGGCAGTTGCTCTATCCAACTGAGCTACTGAACCATGTTAACGCCAAGCGGGACCCTGGATCCATCCTACAAGGGATAGACGGGTGCCTGAGGTCACAGGAGCAACCATGTGTGGGTCATCCGAATGGAAGAACACCATGTATGCTGACTTTAATGGGACTGCCTGATTGATTAGATGAAACTCACCACCTTCAAAGTTATCATTCAGTAGAAGAGTGAATGATATCTTACGAATCTTCTGGTCATTCCTCTTGAAGGGATGCCATTCAGATTCATCTTGGTGCCAATCATAACGATGACCTTCACTATACTTTGTCACCTGCAAGGGTTCAACAAAGTCTAGATCGAAAAACCAGTTCGCTGCTTCATTCACACGAGTAGCATAAGACATCACAATATCATAGAGTGCCTGAGAATCAATGAAGGCGACTTCACATTCTCTAACGTTCTCTATTTCTGTTGTCTTAAAGTTCTTGTGTTCTGAAACTATTTGATTGATCTGTTCAAACTCATCATCAGTCAGTTCGACAGTGACATAACGATCACGGTAGTTCATAGATGGATTTAATTCTTTCGTTAACTGCATGTGCTGACAGTTCAGCACCCTGCTCCACATGCTCATGGAGTTCGTCAATCAGAAGTTCTAACATGTAGAAGTCTTCTGAGTCAAGATAGTCATCCATGGTTTGCTCTAAGTCCAGAACTCTATTAATATATAGCAGGACAAAGGCGTTGTCAAGAGGTCTAGGACGGTTGTGGACGTGGCATAATCTTGTGTGGTGTCATCTCTTTACCCATGATGTTGAAAGAAATGATAGTGCGAGACACATCAGTGAAGTTAGGTTCCTGCATGTGTGGTAAGTATGATGGAAAGAATACACAGTCACCTTCCTTTACATCAGGCATGAAGTCCACTACCTCACCGTTGATGTAGTTATGAAAGGGTGCGAAGAACGTAGTTGCTTTATGAACCTCAGGATTGAAATCAAGATACAATACACCAGTGATTCCCACAGGTCCATGGTTATGTACCCCATGAAACTTACCATTCTTGGTAGTCTGATGCCACATTGCTACAATCTTTCTGATGTCCAGAGGGTAATCAGTCTGCATCTCATCTAGAATTGGTTCTAAACAGTCTAATACATCCCAATAATACTTGGGCATCAACTTCTTACCAACTAACTCGTGGTAATCTGTATCCATCTCATGCAGATTCAGACGACCACCAGTGATGTGTGCTTGTGGACTATTCTCATTACACTGTTCCAGTAGGATAGGTTTCCACTTGTCCCAGTCAGGAACTTTGAAAGACTCAATTGGGATTGTAAACATTTTTAATAAACCATTCGGCATCAACAACAGCAAGAGGTTTCTTTCCATTCTTTTTCATGAAAAGAATAGGAGTATTATCTCCTGAGTTTGCACACGCTTGATCGTATGCATCATATACATTAAGTTTCTCTACATTCTTACACTCGATACTGAATGGAAACTTCTGTCTAGCATCTCGTGCCATCATAATGTCTTCACCACCAGCACCCATGCTACGAGACTCAATGTCTTCGGGATGAATATCTCTATGCTCAATGAGCATATCTCTCACCCACTGCTGGAACCTACGTCCCTTTGCTTTCGCGCTCTGTGGCCTCATAATGTTTCTTGTACTTAAAGTATATTTTGTAGTAGCGGTTACACGCTTCTCTTATATACTTATAATCCTCAGAGTCAGTCCCATCTGGGGGAAGAGCACTGAGGATTGCACAACACCCCTCCATCTCTGAGATCAATCTGAGATATACGGTGGGGTGTAAGTTATCGGAATCTATATTCCACTGAGGTTTAATCGGCATAACCATCATCGTCATCACCAAGACGATACCCAATCTGTGGTTCTGATGGTTGCACTGTGTAACGTTGGGGATCTTCCTTGATGGCATCTTCTAGACTGATTGCTAGAAGTTTAAGGTTATGAGCAATTGCTTTTACCTTATCGTAATTCATTCATCCTCCGTAGTGATAAAACGTTGTACCTCTGCCCAGTCTTTCTCAAACTGAGTAAGTCCTTCACGAGTAAGGACATGATCATACATCTTCCAGAATACCTTGGGTGGCATCGTAACTACATTAGCACCATACAGGAAGCAACGGGAGACATGATGTACATCTCTTAATGATGCAGCCAGTATCTGTGTGTCAATGCGATGAGTAGCATACACACCAGCAATCGCACGTACAAGTTCTACTCCACTCACACTGTTGTCGTTACATCTTCCCACAAAGGGTGACACATACTTAGCACCTGCCTTAGCAGCAAGGATTGCCTGTGCCGTAGAGAAGATAAGAGTTACATTTACATCAATTTCATTATCAGAAAGAGTCTTACATGCTTTAAGACCTTCTACATTGCAAGGAACTTTGATTGTAATGTTTGGATTGATCTGAATATAAGTATCTGCCATCGCTAGCATCTCTTCTGCTGTTGATCCAGATACTTCTGCTGAGATAGATGATGTCCAAGGGAACATATCTGAGATCTCTTCTAATACTTCTTCGGGATCTCGCCCTGCTCTGAGCATCAACGTAGGGTTAGTAGTCACACCATCGATAAGACCAGTCTCTACTGCTCTCTCGATTTCATTAGCATCACTACTATCCAAAAAGATTTTCATCATAACCTTAATAATTGTAAGAAAAAAGGACCCATGTGGGTCCTGGTATTCAATTCGTTCAAGCAGTTTTGGTGTCAGGTACAATCTTGCGACTGACTCTGGTCCCGCGATACATGAGATCAAATCTTTGCTTGGCAGTTTGCTCAGCAATGACCTTCTCTTTGTACTGCTCGGTGTCGTATGCGACACCACGGTAAGTGACTTGTGCCATGGATTTACTCCTGAAAGTGAGGTGGTTAGACCCCGTTCCTTCAATCGTATGCGTCCCATGGGTAGCAATCAGGTGTTGATTCCTTCATGACCTCAATCAATTCCACCTTATACTCAGGAGGAATGTTCTCATTTGTTCTCATCCGAAACATGATTGCATCGGCCTGAGCGCAAGTGAGTGATGTATAGAATAATAGTTCTATCATGGGATGAACGGCTCCGTTCCGCGATTTACTTGCGCCAATCAGGATATAGAGTCCTGATCAGTGAACGATAGGTACAGTGTACCTCATAATATTTATAATGTCAAGTCTCTTTTTCGCATCCTTGTGCCTGGTCGCCTAAGATCTTTCTTCAAATCGTTTAAGAATTTGATGTGATCCCCAACAGACCTGACAGGGTTGGAGGGGATTCTCTTCTTACGCTTCCACGACTTCTTACTCAAAGTTGGAAGTCAGCAAACGTAGCACTCTCAACATCTTGCTTGATGCCACCGACCACATAGGATTCAATCTCAGTCTCCTGTGGAGCGTTCTGCTGACCCTTAGAGTTCAACCAGTGCTCAGTCCATGGGAGTGGATTGTTCTTAGCAGGGATATCGAACATGGGTTCGAGACCAATAGACTTCATACGACGGTTAGCGATCCACTCAACGTACTGTGAGAGTAGTCTCTCGTTCAGTCCGATCATAGAACCTTCTTTGAATAAGAAGTTCGCCCACTCTTTCTCTTCGGTCACTGCCTCAGCAAACATCTGACGAACAGTTTCTTTCTCCTCTAATGCAATCTCTTGCATCTCGGGATCATCACCATCCTTCCACTTCTTCAAGATCTTCTGAGTCAGAACGAGGTGCTGTGACTCATCCCTGGCAATAAGGGAGATAATTTTTGCTGAACCTTCCATGAGTTTAAGTTCACCAAAAGCAAAACTACAAGCAAAAGAAACATAGAACCGTATACCTTCAAGGATGTTAACATTAGCAATCGCCAGGTAGAGTTTACGTTTCAGATCCCTTAGTGTCTCATCACGGCAAGGAGATCCTTCCCAATGTGACGACCACATGTCACCCTCTGCCCATGAACCTACGGCATTTAGGAATACATCATATGCTTTGGTAACAGACTTGGCACGTCTAAGGATTTGTGGTTCATCCAATGTAGTATCCAGAACAATAGAAGGGTCAGGATATACATTCTTAATGATGTGTGTATAGGAACGAGAATGAATCTGTTCCATGAACTGCCACACACCCATGGCACCTTCCAGTTCTGGTAGAGAACAGTATGGTGAGAATGCCATACCAGGTCCACGACCTTGTACAGAATCTAGAAGGATCTGATACTTCAAGTTAGAAGTATAGATGTGTTGTTGCTGTGGGTTAAGAGTTTTGTAGTCTACTCTATCTTTTTGTAGTGATACTTCTTCGGGTCTCCAAAAGTATCCGAGTTGTGTCTGAGTTAGTTTATCAAAATCAGGATACTTGAACTCAGCATACTGCTGCATACCTAACGGTGCTCCGAAGAACATCGGTTGTTTTTTAGTGTCAACTTTCCTGCTGTTGAAGACTGTGACTCCCATTCTCTGCTCCGTATGTTCCGTAGTTTGTGACATAATTTAAAAATGAATTTATCCTTGGAGGGAAGTCCAAAGACTCGCAGACTGCAAGGTAGGACTCGAAGTCCTCTTGCAGTTCTACACATAACGTGATAGTGATTTCCTTAGACATTGCAGGCGTCACACTCAGACTCATCGCCACTCAAAATGTCATCGACAAGAGCATTGAGTTTCTGTTCTGTGTCATCGGTGTCTTCATCCTTCTTATTATCATAAGTGTTCTGATAGTAAGATGTCTTCCACCCATACTTGTACGTGGTTAAGAAGTCTTGTGCCATCACAGACACAGGAATCTCATTGTCATTGAACTGGGTAGGATTGTATGACCAGTTACCACTGATCGCCTGATCGAAGAACTTCTGCATCACTGCAACAATACGAATGTAACCTGCGTTAGAAGGCATATCCCACAGCAGTGTGTAGTTGTTCTTTAATGAATTATATTGTGGAACAATCTGTTTAAGAGGTCCCTTCTTTGATTTTTTAATGGACAGGTAGTCGCGAGGTGGTTCGATTCCATTGGTTGCATTTGACACAACGGAACTACTTTCCGATGGCATCTGTGCTGACAATGTTGAGTGCCTAAGACCGTGGGCGGCGATAGATGCTCTAAGACTTTCCCAATCATAATTGTACTCTGGTGCTGCTAGTTCGTCAACCTCCTGTTTATATGTATCGATAGGTAGAATTCCATCATGATACTTAGTACGTTCGTATCCATCACATGCTCCCTTCTCCTTAGCGATCTGATTAGATGCTTTCAGAAGGTTGTACTGAAACGCTTCGGTGAGTTTATGAACTTCCGTGTATGCATCAGGGTTGTCATACTTTAATCCACGTTTTGCTAGGTAATGTGCCAGACCGATGAATCCAATGCCCAGAGAGCGGCGTGAGAGGGTGCTACGACGTGCTGCTTCCACAGGATAGTCTTGATAGTCAATCAGTTCTTCAAGACCACGAACAGCAAGGTCAGCAAGGTCTTCCATCTCATCAAGATCACGTAGTTTTCCTACGTTGATTGCAGATAGAATACACAATGCAATCTCACCACCATCATCATCGATATGATTAATAGGATCAGTAGGTAGTGTGATCTCTTGACACAGGTTAGACATGTTCACCTTATCCTTGAAGGATGAGTGTGAGTTGCAGTGATCAAGATTCATCAGATAGATACGACCAGTCTCTGCTCTCTCCTTCAAGATGTTAAGGATCAGTTCTTGCGCTCCCACAGACTTTCTCTCAATGGACTCGTCTCGTTCATATTGTAGGTAGAGATCATCGAATGCATCAGTACCAAAAGCATCATAGAGACCAGGCACATTATTAGGAGAGAATAACGTAATAGATTCATTTCTAATAAATCTCTCATAGAATATTTTACTTAACTGAATAGAGTAATCAAGTTTACGTACTCTATTATCTTCTGTACCCTTGTTATTTTTAAGAACAAGGATGTCTTCTATTTCTTGGTGCCAGATTGGGAAGTGTACTGTTGCCGATCCACCGCGAATGCCATTTTGAGTACAGCATCTGACAGTGCTTTCAAACTTTTTGAGGAATGGAATAACACCTGTGTGTTGAACTTCTCCACCTCGGATCTTAGCGTTGATTCCACGGATTCTGCCTGCGTTGATACCGATTCCTGCACGTTGAGCAACATAGTAGCCAATCGCCATGTCACTAGAAAAGATACTATCGAGGGTGTCATCGACATCAACAAGAACACAGCTAGCAAATTGTCGAAGTGGAGTTCGCACCCCTGCCATGATAGGTGTGGGAATGTTGATTTGGTGCTTGCTGATTGCGTTGTAGTATCTTCTGACATAATCTAACCTGATGTCCTGTGAGTATGGTGCAAACAACGTTGCAGCAATCAACATGTACATGAACTGAGGTGTCTCATACACTTGACCGCTGCTACGATCTTGTACAAGATATTTATCAGTTACCTGTCTTAGACCAGCATATGTAAACAAGTAATCACGATCGTGGTCAACATAACTATCGAGAATGTCCCACTCTTCTTCTGAATATGATTCAAGAACAGTAGCATCATACACACCCAGCACTACACCACGTTGAATCTGCTCATACAGATGAGGATGCCCTTCTGGATGCCCATTGTATACAGACTTACGAAGACTGAATAGGAGTAGACGTGCAGCAACGAACTGATAGTTAGGAGCATCCAAAGAGATCAAATCATTAGCAGACTTGATAAGAATCTCTTGGATGTCTGCTGTCGCAATACCATCAAAGAACTGCAAGTTAGCATTCATCTCAACTTGACTTTCAGATACACCTGCAAGGTCCTTACAAGCATGTTCAACCATCACATGAATCTTATTGAGATCTAGATCTGCAACAACTCCATCTCTTTTTACTACTGTCGTGCTCATACTTTTTTCCAATCTGTAAGTTTAAGTTTTGCTTGTAACCCTTGATAGGTGTTGCCTTTTATTATAGCACTGGGGTCAAGTCCTTTCAGTACCATATCATTGATATCTTTTTGTTTAATTGTATTTGGCCATATTACTACTGGGTCTCCCTGATCAACAGTTCTCTGCATTCTCTCAACAATCTGTCGGTTCCTTGGTTCGTTGTCGAAAACCCAGACCCTAGATCGATAAGGTAGAGAGCGGTGGTCAACATCGCTACCACACATAGCAACAGAGTTGGTAATGAAAGTGGAGTCGAATGGTCCTTCCGTGACATAAACTGTTTCCTCAGGATTAATATTATTTTGACCGAATAGTTTTAAACGATCTTCAAACATCACGGTGATGTATCGTAACGTGCTAGTTGGTGCCAAAGATCTACCCTGGATACCAAACCAAGTACCGTCCTCGCCAATGAGAGGGATAATAATTCTAGGTCTATCGTTTTGCAAGGATTCAAACGTTTGTTTCTGGGTGTTAACCCATCGTTTGAACTTATCTGCATAGTAAAAACATCCTATCTTCTCCTCAGGAATCAAACGATCTAGTAGATACTTCTTTGCGAGATGTTCATTATTTAGGTCTTTGATATTTACCAAACCTGATGTAGGTTTCTTAGCGAAGCGTGGTTTACTAGAAGGCACGACAACCTTAGCAACAGTTGTTGCTTTGCCAGTGGCATTGTTTCTATACTTCTCTAACTGGTACTCTGAGTACGTGTTAGGATCTTGATCTTTTAGGAAGTTGGCAAGCGTCCTACCCATGCCACAGTTGTGACACTTGAAGACCATGCGTTGCTTCATGACAAAAAAGTATCCTCTCGCTTTGTTCTTATGCTTAGAGGAGTCCCCACAGTAGGGGCATCTAAAATTATATAGCCCGTCCTTGACCTTCTTGAACTTCTCCAACCGCCAACTCATTCTGTTGACGTAAATCTCGTCCAGCATCAGTCATGCCCAGTACCGTGGTACCTACCATAGCAGATGAATCACTAGGTGTCAATGATCTGAGCAGTGCTTGACCTGGCACACTGACAAGGAATGAGATGACAGCAAGTCCACCAAAGATGGACCACATCTTTTTCTCCATCATCCTGAGTCTCTCATCTACAAGACGAATGTCTCTCTCACAACCTTTCTTGATTGTGTCACACTCTTTGGTGAGATCTGAATGAAGTCTATCGATTTTCTCAAATAGAATTCCATCAACTTCACCCTGTGTAGATAGTTTTTCGTTATGTACTGCAAGCAACTGCCCCATCTTGACGCTGTTGTCTTGCAATGAATCAACTACCTTTTCTAGTCTTTCTAGAATTGCTGAGTTAATGTCCGCCATGTATTTTACATTCCTAACGCTTGTTGTCGTTTATCCCAATAAAACTTAATAACTTGGTTAGGATAAAGTCTCGTGACTTTAAACTTCTTCGCCATCTCTGGACGATAGATCTTTCTCAGTTCAATTTTAACTTGTGACTCTGACTTACCATATAGGATGAAGTCAGTCTGTCCATCTTCAAACGACACTCTGAATGGTAGATAGTTCTTATCTTGTACATGTTCAGTCGTGAGCATCTGATCGACACTCTTCTCAAACTTCCTCTTCTTCACTTTACGTTTGGTTAAACGTGTAATGCCAGGAGGTTCGTGTGATGGGGGTAGTGCAGTCTCTGCACCAGTACCAACTGAATTAGTAGGAGCGTCTTCGTTAATCACAGGTCTTCTAGTATCTGTTTTGCTAGATCATCAACGGGAACATCTGCAAGACTACCACCGCTAGATGGATAACGGTTTAAGTATATTATAAAAGTCTTCAAGATAGACCAGTATTCCCTTTCAAGTTTGTACATTAACAGAGGTAATGTACCATCACCGAACACATTATATAGGATAATCATGTGGTTCAATATTAAGTTTGTACGCAAAACCCCCGTGCTCAGGTACCGTTTGAGTAATCTTTTAAGATACTTAAACTTCTTCATGTCTTCCATGAAGTCGTCAACGGTAACTGAGTGGGGGTTTTCGTAATACTTAATAGCAAACATTAAATGATTGCTTTCGTTTAGTTCATCAAATCTCATAACAAAGTGTCAGTTTTTAACTACCGAAGGTCAGTGTTGCTGCACCATCGGTGATCACCTCTTCTGTACCGCCAGCAGACGTAATCTTGACGCGATACTTGTTGCCGTCCAGAGTGTCGCCAGCGAGACCACTGTAAGCAAGAGTTGCGGTCGTGAAGTCTGCATAGGTGATGCCAGTGTCAAGGGAAGCAGAGATGTTAGTCCAACGCTTACCGCTTGCTGTCTGACGTTGCCAGACGTATGCAAGAGCACCAGGGGTGCCTGTGGTGGAGGTGGTAAGAGTAAACGTACCAGCGCCAGAGGAAGATGTAGAAGCAGCAGGTTGTGCAGTAACAGTTACAGCAGATGCCACGTCGGCAACCACAGTATCGTCAGCGTCATCACCAGCAGCGGCAGCAGTAGCATGGACGAATGCTAAGCACTCTGCCTTATGCTTGGTGTCACCAGCAGCAGTGGTGTATGTGCGATACAACCACCAACCAGGACTATTGATACCACGAGACTTGTTCTCAGCGAGCACCATCTCAGTAGTGTCAACGAACACGAGATCGTATGCGTTGCTGTCACCACCCTTAACAACGAACTCAGCAACTGCCTTAGGAGCAGTCCTGCGGACAGCACCAGCGAGAGCAGCATCAGTGCTACCTGCATATGCTTTGTGCAATTCAACTGTGGTGGTGCTTGTCACTTGCTTAACAATGTAAGCAACACTGGATAGTTCCAGAATGTCACCTACGACTACGGTGTCTGCTGCATTCTTCGTAACAGTGGCGTCACCATTGGTGACCGCTACGTTGTTCGCGAAAGTTGCGGCATCAATTTTTCCAAATACAGCCATTGTTCTCTCTTAATTGAAGGGTTTGTCCTATAACTTATTTATAAAAAGAAAGAGACCGACCCAAGGGATCAGTCTTCTTCGCGAGCAGCGATTGCTTTGGTTACAACTTCGAGAAGTTGATCGTCCATGTCAGTCTTGGTTAACTTAACTGCCTTAGCAAGAATAACAAGACAGATCTCAACAAGTTTCTCACCCAGTTCTTCATTGTCAGGCACCTTAGCAACAGCGTCAGAGATAATTTTCTTCGCTAGTGGGAGTAAAAATCCAAGCATGGTTTATACGAGTAACGTTACTCTATATAGGCTAATCTGCTGTGAACTTTTTATCTTTCATGTAACCCCACTTACCTTTATGAAGGGCGCGTACACCTTTACTAGTCTTAGTAGGAGCATCATCAGGTTTCTTCACAAAGTCTTTGTAACGCTTGCCATATTTCATGCGAGCGTCTTGTTCTTTGTGCTTCTCAGCATCAGATGCTCTCTTCTTCATATACTTCTTATCAGAAAGGATTGAAGAAGAGATTTCGTTAATCACTTAGAACTCTTGCCAGCGGCCTTGTCGTCATGATCCTGAGTCATCTGCATCATCTTCTGCTTCATGCGATCCTTTGCTTTCTTTTTAGCATCGGAGTCATCCACCTTAGCAGCAGCGGGTGCTTCACACTCTTCTTTCTTAACGTCTTGACCTGGTTCATACCACTTGCCATCACCATCAGAATCCTGCCAACGCTTACCTGCCTTGGCGGCCTTGATGTTCTTCGCTTTCTTCTTAGCGGATTCTCTGAGAGACTCCACCTCGTTACGAACAATTTTTCTTAGTGATTCGGACATGAGATCTTCCTTCTTAGGGTTGATAATTACGTTACCTTTCTTCTGAGTGGTAGTAATGTTTTGTTTGACTTGATCGGTCTTCATTGATCGAGACCCATTTCAGAACGCCATGAATATGTATTCTCTTCTCCCATGCGTCTTGCTACGCCACGAGCACCACGGGAAACTGAACGAGCAACGCCGCCCACAACTTTCTTGATACCAGACTTAATTTTATCACGCAGTCTAGTGCGTGGTTCACTGCTAGAACTACTGGAACTTCCACTGTTGTTGCTAGTAGAACCAGAGGAATCGGATGATGTAGAACTACTACCACCTGATGTAGAACTACCTTGGGATCCACGCTCGTAACCTTTCTTGAAGTTACTAGCAGCGCCCTTAGCAGCACGACCAGCGGCACCAGCAGCATACCCAGCACCCTTAGATGCAGCAGAACCTGCCTTTTTGAGACCAGACTTAACAGCAGATCCAGCAGACTTCAATGCTGCTTTCATCTTCTCGCGTCGTGCTCCGACCTCAGGTTTTGCCTCAGGTTTCTTATCACCAAGACGCTTACGTGCCTCAGCACCAGCATCTCTACCAGCACTCTGACCTTGACCAGAAGAAGCAGATGCTTTGTCCTTCAAGCGAAGAGCGTTGACCTTAGCAGGACTGGTGACCTCAGTCAGCAGATCGATACCATCTAGGATCTCAAAGGTTTCTTGAAGATCTTCGATGTCGAGTTCGTTAAGTGCCTCTACACAGATGTCATGCAGTTCTTCAAACGTATAGTCATCGAATGCTTCATCAAGAATAATCTCATTGACGAGTGCATCAAACTCTTCGTTCTTCTTTTTGAGTGCTGCCTTACGGAAAGTAAGATCCGTGCGACTGCCGCTGTCCATCTTGCCCTGACTCTGTGGTTTCTTAGAACCACCAGCAGGTTGAGGACCAGCATCACTACCAGTTCTTCTGCCCTGAGCATACTTAGATCCACTGGACTTAGAGTCACCAGAGATCATCTTACCAGCATCGGAACGACCGTCCTGATACTGCTTCTCAGTCTGACCGTGCTTACCCTTGTAGAGTTCGTCAATCTGATCCTCTTCCTTCACGCAGTTAGGAACTTCCTTACCACCTTTCTTCTTAGTACCCTTCGCCTTATATCCATCCCAACATGTAGAAGCACCAACGTTCTTACGTGCCGACTTCATACCCTCAACCATCTGGTTGTGGAGATCATCGATATCAATCCACTCCCTCTGCATATTCAAACCGATATCTTCGGGTGCCTTAGCAGTCTTCTCGCCTTTCTTACCGACAACAGAATAACGACCATCAGACTTCTTGCCTGTGATCACCATAGACTGACCACCTTGTGAGATCACTCTACCGATATTACGATCATCTTTGAACTTACCTTTGTTCTTAGTGATCAGATCTTTTTCGATAGGGAACCCAGCGTATCCTTCTACGACTTCTTCGTGCGAGTCGATAATCTCTTCGACTGTGGTAACTGCGGATCGAAGACGAGCGGTGGGTGCCTGCTTACCTTCCTTCACGCAGTCGAGAATTGTGCGCTGTTCTAACAGGGAGAACCCCATTAGTGCAGCACTAACCTTGATATCCAGCATTGATCTAGGGAAAAGTATAGTATTATTTATTGGAAATAGACTTTTGATTCTTGACGAACTCACTGAACTTCTTCATTTCCTGCCCAGGAGTCATGTTCTGAACCGCTTGTCTGTACTTGTCGGTACCAACTTTCCAGTCATTACCACTACCATCGTCGGCAGAATGATTGGATTGGTTGTCACTTACTTCACTAATATCCTGCAACCAAGTGCGGTGTTCAGTGCCGTCAGGCATCTGCATGATGACATAGTTAGTACCTCGGTGAGCAACTGTGCCACGCATACCACTGTCGTCATGCTCTACAACTGCACCAACCTTAAAGATATGATCTAGCATATAATGATCTCGGAATGCTGCAAAGTCTAGCACAGGTGCATACTCCCAGACAGATTCCTTAACCTCTGCTTTCTTCTTAGCAGGTGCTTTCTTCTTCTCAGGTGGTTTCATGCCGTCAACGACATGTTGCATCATCTCTTTGCTCTTCTTATAACCACCAGATCCAGCATGGAATGCGTCGTGGTTACCACCTTGTGCATGTTTTCTCATCTCACTGGCGGATAGTTTCTCTACTTCATCCTCACTGTCAGGGTTACGAGCACCAGCAGATTTGATATTGATAGACTTGAAGTCGTAATGCTTACCGTTGTACTTCGATGTCAGATTCTCAAACTCTTTGACACGATCATCACCAACAACCATAGTGACATGCTCATGACCCTCATCATGTAGGTCACGTAGGATGTCAAAGATATTTCTATGCTGCTCAGAGTTCTGAATAGCATCCTTGTGGTTCTTAAACATGCCACGCATGTGTTCAATCTTCTGCTCAGGGTGCAGAGGATTCTTCTTATGATCTTGTGTTCTAGAAGGATAGATCCGATAGTTACCAGAGTCACCAGCATGTGACTTGACAGCATCCATCAACTTACCATGACCAGCATGGGGAGGGTTGAACCTACCGAAAGTGATGGCAACATGCTTGTCTATTACCTCATTCTTCTTCTTAGAAGATGATGCTTTCTTGGCAACAGCGGCTGCTGCTTCGATAATGAACTGACGAAACCTCATTTGCCCCAATCTTTTGCTACGGTAAAGTTTGCACGAGAGAATTCAAGTCTATCAACAAGTTTGACTGCCATGCCATCCTTGATGGCCACAAATCCTTCTGGACTAGTGACTTTGTATCCTTTCTCATCTTCTAGAAATGTACCAACACCCTCAATTTTTTTGAGGCGTTCGATGATCTGCTTCTTAGCGTTAATGAGATTCATAAATCCTCCCAAAGCAGCATAGATTACAGACTTATCACTATTTAGTTGTTTTAGTGCCTCCTCTTTTTTCTTTTCCCAGTTTTCCTTTGCCTTAGGCGTCTTCACACCTTCCACTTTCAATGCATATCTAGACTCAACAAAGGTTTTGAACTGAACCAACATCTGCGATGAACTAGTAGGCATCTTACCTGACTTGATCACTTGGTTGAAATAAATCTTAAACAAACCAGCAGTTCCCATACCCTTAGTAGTACCACCGATCTCATTCAAGAACTTCCTAGATGAATCCAAGTTGCGCTTCGCAGTTCTCATACTCATGTTGAGTTTGTTCATCTCACCAGCACTGAGGTTTGCAATGCCGTTGGTATTGGTGAAGTCTGATGAGAATACTGCCACATCAGACACACCTTGAAGACCAGAAACATTAACACCAAAACCAGCAGACATTTCAGCAAGAGTCTGACCAGTGTACTTAGTATGAAATACAATACCAACCGTAGACTTACCTACCTTGCCACCCATCTCGGTTGCTTTCTCTACACAGTAAGTAATAGTATTAGGTTTGAACTTGTAGCATCTCTTGCCACCCATAGTAACCAGTGGTGGTGTCTCTGTATACAGAAGATCTCCTTGGATCACACCAGTGATAGGCAACTTTGATAGGTAATCGTATGCAGCAACCAACTTAGGATGCACACCAGTGCCGCCATACCATAGGTCAATCTCTTCATGGGAGTAGCATACCTTAGGTTCAGTCTTAGCAAAGACAGACTTGGTTCCAACAAAGAACATGTCCGTCTCAGGGTCTATGCCACAGATGATAGCAGGAGCACCGTCCCACTTCACAGTAACCTTAGTATTACCACCACCACTACCAGTGGTCAGCATACCTTTTAGACCCTCCAAGAATGCAAGTGCATTCTGAGCGCCAGCATAACCATTGTTGAAGATGTCATCTTCTAGGTGTTCGAGGTGTGTGTTCTTACTCATGGTTGTACTCCGACTTTATCGCGGTAAGGGTTGCCAATAGATGATTTCTCTCTGAGGTGATACTGGTCTGTGGGTTTGAGGTTGTTCTTCAAGTGGTTTTCCATGTAGAAGACTGGCATTCCTTTGTTCGTAGCGAACTTGTAGTAGGTGACCTCCTTCATAACAAAGTGCTCAATGACCTCACGATACACCAGGTCACCATCCTTGCTGATCTTTCGTAACATCATTTGACAGATGAGAGAGGCGATGCCAACTTTGCCACTACTGTGCTTGGGTGCTTCCCAGTAGTCCTTAGCATCATTATAATACATCTCTGCCAGTTTCAACCAGGAGGCTTGTGCCGCTTTGACATCTGATTCCTTAGGGTCACCACCCTTCACCATAGCATCAATGTTTTTGACCACCTCTGTGGGTAATTTTGTCTTTAATTTAAGGTCCTTAGCAATCAATTCCAGTGCAAGGAAAGAACCATCCTTCACTTTGTTCTCAGCAAGAACTTGTAAGATCTTAAACTCAATAGTCTTCTTATATTTCTCAACCCAATCATCTTTCTTACCATCAATCTGTTTCTTATTGATAAGAGAAATAATATCCTGAGGTTTGACTACGTTAGTTGTCTTACTGATCTTCTTAACGGAGAAGGGGTATGATGTATTTTCCTCATCAAATATAACAAAGTCAATCAGTGGTTCATTACCCGCAGCAGGTAGGAATACCTGTGCATTATTCTTATTTAACCTACCATACCCTAGTTTATCTAAGTCAGCAGCACCACGTTCCAATACACATAGTGGAGCAGTAATCTCAGAGAAATCTTTCTCCACGTTATTCATAATATCAATGTATTCTGATGCTGCTAAGTCTGCATATGCTTTAAGTAGTTCCTTCTTCTCAGTAGCACCATGCTCCATACAAAAATCTGTTAGTTCAATTAGATACTCTTTGATTACCAGTTGAAGATCATCCCTTTTGTTAATAGCAGCGATGACTTTCTTATAGTAAGTATCAAAAGACATCTTAGTATCCATAGGAATGTCAAACGCCTGAGGTTTTAACTCGGGCATCTTCTTCTTACCTGTGGCAGACCTAGGTTTACCTAACAAAGGAGTAGAGATCCACCCCGACTTGTCATTCTGATACAAGACTTCTATTCTGGCCTGGTAGTTACCACCTTTGATGGGTTTAACATGAACACCATCACCCTTAGCGATAACTCCTACCTTTGTTTTACTCTTAGCACCATCGTATACAACGATCTCTTTCTTAGATACAATCTCAAATCCTTTTTGGTAATGACGTTTGTAGTCATCCCATGCTTCTTTAATCGATCTTGCCATCTTCTAGGCACTGATTATCCAAACTATTTAGATAATCTTTTTCATTCTGATATGGCGTTTCTTTCCCAGTCCACAGTTTATATCCCTGCACTAACTCTGGTAGCAACCACTGGTCCACTCGATAGCAGTGCTTCCAGTTGACAGGTTGAGCACAACCAACAACTACAACAATAAAGAATGCTCGCAAGTGGATCCAAAGTGATAGCATCAGCGGTTACCGAACCTCTTATCCATTTGCAATTTAACGTAATACATCCCCAAGATCCAGACGGAGAAGAGGAACCCCTCCCCGTATGACATGGAGTTCCAAGCGTGTACTGCTCCGTCCATCAGATGTCACCTTCCACACGGTTCTCAGACTCTTCGATAGAGAAACTACCTTCGGAGTAACGTGCAGCAAGTTTCAGAGAGTTGACATACAGAACATGATCAAAGGTCACATCTAGTGCATGACATGCTTGTGCTGCATACCATAGAATGTCACCAAGTTCTTTGACGAGATGTTCTTTGTTAGCATCATTCCAGGGTTTGCCTTGGAACTTCAACTTCTTCACAATCTCTGCGAACTCACCTGACTCAGCAGTCAGACCAGCAGCAGCGGTGTCAAGACGAGCGATGTTACAACCATCTTCATGGAGTTGACGAAGACGTTCGATGTATGCAACCTGATCCTTGCTTGGTTTGGAGCAGGTATCATCAGCAAAGTGCAGATACTTATCAAGATCCACACGGAAACGTTCTTCTTTCTTCTTATTCTTTTCTGCTTCCTTCTCTTTGATCTTCTCAGCAGTCACCCATGCATTGAAACCCTTCTTATTGATGAAATCCTCAGGAGTTTTAGGAGTATCCTCCTGCATGTCTTCAAGTTTATCCTGCATACCGTCCTTGATATCTTGGGCAGTATTGGAAAGTTTCTCTGCTGCTGCTGATGCAGCATCATTACCCTCAAAGTTGACGTTAACGTCGTTGTCGCGGGATCTTTTGTTAGCGGAGTCGGTCATACGTGCCAAGTGTCAAATTTACTTTGTGTTTTTGTTTCAAGGAACTTGTCCTCAATGCCCTGACCAGAGTCAAGGATGTTGTCTTGTTCAGACTGATCACAATCATACAGTCTCATCTTCGCTCTGTCAATACCTATGATGAAACGTTTGTTCATTGTCGGATCATTGTATCTATTCTTCAATTGTTTGACCATGATCTGACCTGTTGCTTCCAAATCCTCAGTAGAGATGAGAGCAAACATCAAGTCAGCAGTGGCAGGAAGACCAAATGATTCTGATGTGTCAGTAAGATCAACATCAGAGTTACCATAACCAGACCTAGTGGTCTGTGTAGCAGTCATGATAGGTACATCCATCTCAACAGCAAGACCACGTAGTTCTTCTGCAATACCTTTGATGAAAGTATAGGAGTTCACCACAGCATTCTTGTAACGTGCAGAGGCACAGATGTTTAGGTAGTCAATGAAGATGATATCAGGAGCGAAACCACGCTTCATACTCAGTTCATTCAAGAGAGACTTGAAGTGATTGACGTGAGCAGATGCAGTAGGGTATTCCTTAATCACTAAGCGACCTTGGGTCTGCTTAGCAATCTTATCTACTTTTGTTCGGAACTGTTGTTTGGTGAAGAGAGGGTCTGAGAGTTGCTTGATGTTGATGTCCAGGAGGTTGGCGTCAATTCGTTCAGCAATCTTCTCCTCTGCCATTTCAAGTGTAATATAGAGTACGTTCCTGCCTTGCAAGAGGGCGGCACTAGCCATATGGCACATGAATAGACTTTTCCCGACACCCGTTCCAGCAAGAGCGACATTGAGAGTCTTGCGAGGCAAACCACCTTTTGTGATTTTGTTGAAATATTCGAGATCAAAGGGAATCTTGTCGTGCGTTTGGTGGTAAAAATCATAGCGGTCGTCGGAGTCTAGTAAGTAATCATGTCCCACAGTATCATCAAAGCATGTACCTAATGCTTCTGCCATGATGTGGGGAATGGCATCTTTGGTGCGAGTCTTGTCTTGACCATCAGCAATCTTAATAGACTCCATCAGTGCAAGATAGATCGAACGTTCTTTACACCACTTCTCAGTAGTATTCAGTAACCATTCATCATTATATTGTGTGTCATCAATCCTGGTATCAAGGAATGATTCGATATCTTTTACGATATCCTCACTCAAATCTCGTCGCTTTTCGATCTCAATTTTGAGAGCAGTAGTCTCAGGAATAGTATTGTATTCCGTTACATAATCATTTATCTGATGAAACAATACCTGGTGTGGTTGGTGATCAAAGTATTCATCTTTTAGGAAAGGGAGTACAGATCTACAATAGTTTTCATCACGTATAAGTTTGCTGAGAGCAATTTCTTCAATCTTTTGCATTAAATGTAGTGTAGATAGGTACCAATGATATGTTTATTTTGTTTCAATGGTGGTAGTCCTGCATGAGGATAGGTCCATGTGGGTGGGAACACCAGGCATCGACCTGCTACTGGTTTAATTTTGATTCCCAACTTAGTAAACCACGTTTCGCCACCCTCGTCAACATCATTCAGATAGAAGAACAATGCAAGGAACCTTCTAGCACTGCTGTGGTCACCAACATCAACGTGAGGATCAAAACGATCATCATCTTCTGCAATGTACTTCTTCAAACGAATCTGTTCAAGTGCATTCTCTGCTGGCCATGCTTCTCTACTACCAGTGTCTTCCATATACCTTTCAGACACATCTTTGATTGATTCAATCAGACGATTGTGAACCTTACCCCAGATAGAATCAGGATTGTTCTGAGCATAGTCAGTCACATTGAACTGATGGAACTGTGGACGACCTTCACGGTCCCAGTATTCCCACTGAACATCTCTGGAAGACTCCATGATGTTCTTCACAAGATTCTCATCAAGAACATTATCATATGTTCTGATGTAGTGATCATGCTCCATAACTGAACTCCTTTTGTGCGACTTCATCTAGTGCTTGCATTACTTCTGGGGTGAAATACTTCTCAGGATCTTTGAGAATCTGTTTAGAATAAAGAGAAACGCCCCCCATCTTATAACGGTTACCCACACGCTCGAAGACTCCGTGCTTCTCACCCAGTTCCAGTAGTCCATAATACTTGTCAAGTCCACGCTCGTCATAAAATAGGCGTGTCTCAATTTTGGCATTCTCCTTAGTGAATCGTGACTTCTTGGTTTCGCATTTGATGATGTTGCCGATCACCTCTTTACCATCCTTCTCCTTAGACTTAGACAAGAATATAATAGACGATGCAGCGTACTTCAAACCACTACCACCACCCATTTCTTTCATTGGCACATAGGCACCGATGACATCATAGGTGTGATTGGTAACGATCATAGGTACATTCGCCTTACCAAGTTTCAGTGTGAGTACACGGAAGATAGACTTCACGATCTGAGAGCGAGTCATGTCACGAGTCTCAGAACCTGCCTCAGCATCTGTGACTTCTTTGGTAGTTGATAGCATACCAAGTGAGTCTAGACAGAACATCAGAGGTTTACGATCCTCAGGTTTCTGTTCTAGATACTTATCGACAATCTTGATTGCCTGTGTACGAAACTCTTGCACTGTAACAACAGGAACAATCATCATACGTCTTGAATCGATACCACGACTCTCGATCATGTCACGAGAGATTGCAGACTCGGACTCAAAATATATGCATCCAGCATCTGGATCAGAATCAAGGAAATTACGAACGATAGCGAGAGTAAAAAAAGTCTTTCCCGTGCTTGATTCACCAGCAATAGCCGTAATCTTATTGGAAGGAACACCACCAAAAAGAGACCCACTAACAACGGCGTTAAATAGATAGCAACCAGTATCAACGAAAGATGCAACATCGCCAGCAGCAACCCCTTCGTTAACAATACCAGCATACTCATTGCCGATCTCCTTTACTACATCATTAAGAAAACTCATCCGAATAAAAACTCCAAAGTGTTACGTTGTTCTGTGGACCATCCTACCGTCGTCAGTATAACACGGACTGGACGTAAGAAGGACTTCTCAAATTGTTCATCATAATCTATCGATGAGTGGACATTAAACTCTTTGGGTAGAGTCTGGAAGAATGAGATAACATTCTCACCAATCCTGTTTGGTTTACGTAGATAGATGTACTTGATCTTCTCACCCTCCTGAATCAGAGGATACTTGTGAGTGAGATTTAATTTCTTGCAATAGTGATTGTATAGCAAGGAACCTCTGACATGCATAGGACATCCAGAACCATAGATGTTCCTAGGTGAAGAGAATTTATTTATGTTATTACATCCACGAGGGAATGCAATATCTTCAAGAGGGAGACTTTCAAACTTACGTCTGAACTGTGCAATATACTTCTGGATATCTGCTTCTGTACCATTCATAACAACATTAAGTGCTTCCTTAATTGCAGTACGACATGGTGCAGGTGTAGAAGACTTGACTGCTTCGATACCCATGATCTTTAACTTAGGTTTCTCATACCTAACACCCTCACTGTCCCATACATTGAGCAGGTATCGTTTCTTTGCAGTCCAGATACCACGATCAGCGATGTTCTCTCGCTTCATTTGCATCTTTTGATCATATGCCGAAACATACGACGCCAGGTTTTGATACGATTGTTCAATAAAAGGTTCCAGTTTCTCCTGACAGATCTTGTCAAGTAGGGAAACAGTTGCTGCTTTATCGTCAGACTTACCACTAAGAAATTTAGTAACAAGAGGTCCAAGATTAAGATAGATTGAATCGGTGTCAGATGCAATGACATAATCTACCCCCTCAGTTTGCAATATTTTATTTAGGTATCCGTTGACATCGGATTCGATCCATCGAATCGAGACTTGCCCCGAGAGAGTAATCGCCTCAGCATTTGCCAGATTGAAGTATCGGAAGTATTGGTTTCCGATGGCACCATAGGCACTGTTGAGTTGGATCTTTCTTGCCATTTGGATATTGGTGTATCTTGCAATATCCTTTTGTAGTGCCACGGTTTCCTTAGGTGTGGTGGCATTTTCAAGAGACTGCTTAGCGTGAAGCATTCTCTTCTTGTATATGGTCCGTTCATCGTAGATCCTTTGCATCATTTCAGGTAGGAAACCATGTATATCTTTACGGTACTGAGCACCGTTGGCACACACAGCATACTCTCCACTGATCTCAACCTCTTTGTTCAGCAGTTTGTCAACAGACACCGATGGGTGACGCCTCTCAACCAGAGTTTCTGGTGAGATGTTGTACTGCATGATGAGATGAGGGTACAGAGAGTTAAGGTCAAAGGACACCACCCAGTCGTAAGCACCTGGTATGGGTTCTTTAACATACGCACCAGCATACTGATCATTCTTTTGTGTACTGATCTTAGGTGGGACCACAATGTTACGCTTCTTCAAGTCATTGTAGATGAGGGTGTCCCACATCCTGACCTGAGAATAGACATCACTGAGGTTAACCTTAGCGTCATACGCAAGAGTTAATGCCAGTTCGATGAGTTTCATCTTGTCTTCTAGACGGTCAACGAGTTCCACGTCAACGATGTTGTACTCAACAAACTTTTGCCAGTCTTTTGTATAGAACTCTTTGAAGTTCTGGTATTCACTGTGATCAATCTTTGCTTGACCCAGTTCTACATTTGCAATGTGATCTAGACGATAAGATTCTTGTGCAGAATAAGTGAACTTCTTGTACAGATCTAAGTAATCTAGAATCGTGACACCATTGATTTCATATGAGATGTGCTTACGACCCATCATCTCAATTTCACGTTCCATCACACGGTTCCAGGGGGAGAGACCTTTCTTCCAAGTCTCTCCTAGCACCCGCTCAAATCGACGACAGATGTAAGGAATATCATACAGGTTGCAGTTCCAACCAGTGATAATATCAGGAGTGTTTTGAGACCACCAAGCATGAAAGTCTTCCAACATATCCACTTCCTTCCAAAAGACACGATACTCTGTGTCCTTCGGTGTAAATTCCCTCGTACCCCAAGTTATCACCTCCTTGGTAGCAAGATTCTTCATAGTAATACAAAGTATCTCTTCTTGACACGCCTCTACTGAGGGGAATCCATTGTCACAACCAACTTCGATGTCAATCGTATAGATCTTCATCGCGTTCATATCGAAACGAATCTCATCAGGGAACTTGTCAGCGATGAATTGATACACGAATCTGTCATACCCATGCACTTCTAACCCATCAACGTCAGTATACTTCTCGATAAACTTTCGAGCATCCCTAGCACCATCAAAGTGTTTAGGGTGAGCATACCTACCATCAAGAGTCTTATACTTAGACTCCTTGGTTTGGTTGTTGGGAACGAAGTACAGGGTAGGACGGCATTTCTCTCGGTACTCAACGGGTTCACCGTTGTTGTATCCCCGATACAGGATAACATCACCGAGTAGAATCACATCCGTGTAAAACTGCATCAACTAACCATCGATTTATACTTGCCCACCAGAGCGGCAGACGGATCTAGTATAGTAAAGATCAGGTCAGAAGTCAAGAACACGTCTCGCTGATCTGTGTGCAGAGGGAACTCACTGAGTTCACCATCAGGAGAGACACGAAAGCAATCTTCAATCAGTAGACTCGGTTCCTCGTCCAGTTCCGTCAGTTTCCCCAGCAGGTACGTGCTCGGATCGTTCTTCAACAACAGTAATTTCAGCATCGGAGGCAATTAGTTCGTTATATTTTTCGATCAGTTGATCGATAGGGTTGTAAATGAAAGTGACAGAGGGAATAGGAATGTAAATATGTGAGTTCTTAGAGAACGGTACATATGCAGTGAACTCCATATCAATGGTATCAAGAGTCTTAGGTGACTCCTGCAAGGATGGTTCTTCAAAAAGATTATGCTTCTCTTGAATCACCACAGTGTAAGGTTTTTCTAACTTGTATGCTAGTGGTGGACCTTCCTTGCTATCACGCATTTCATACACATCAGCGATTACGTCCTCGCCGTTTTGCATTCTTACGATTCTTACGCTCATAGTCTTTCTCCATCAATTGTTCATAAGTGTACTTTACCATATCAGTAAAGGCACGTCTAGCAGTAATGTTTTTAGTATCTGCTAAGACGTGAACGTACTGCATAAAGTGATCCATATCCTCAGGGGATAGATCAAGAGTGAGGGTCTCACTCTTTTCTGCGTATGCAGGACACAGGTTAACATACATGTTCATGATTTACCTCAAACAAAAAGAGACCCCATGAGGTCTCTTTGGTTGTACATTATATAGGTTGATTAGTAGTCCATGTTTCCACCATAACTGACACAGATCTTTTTATTTTCTGCTGATGATCTACACCACTGTCTTACGTAAGCGTCTGCATCCTTAGTCATTGTGAAGTGAGCATGGTTATGTAATGCTCCGATTGTAATCAAAATTCCAATCGTAATCAGATTATAGTGTGTCGCTGGATGGCACACTATCACTTTCAGGTAGTGCAGAATTTTTGATTTCATAAACCTTCAACTTCTGATGGTCAGGGATGATCTTCTGCAATTCTATCACAAGCAATCCATTTGTAAACGCGACTGTACCGATCTCCACATCATCTGAAAGGTTGAACCCCCTAGCAAATGTCCTAGTGCTGACACCCCTATGCAGATACTCATCTTCACCCTTTGCTTTTGGTGAGATGGATCTAATCAGCAGTACATTTGACTCAGTGGTTACTTCCACCTCCTCTGGTGCCCATCCAGCAAGTGCCATTTCGATACGCCACTTGATGTTTGATTCCCTCACCAGATTATATGGTGGATATGCCTCATTGACACTACCCATTCCATATGAATGTAACCTATACATAACATCGTCTAACCCGACGCTATATTTCTCAACCGCATCCACTACGGCATTAAGATCTTTATGAGAAAACTTCCTCAATCCAGTCATGTAACTACTCCTTTTAAAGCGAGATTGTATTGTGTGATCCCCGAAGGCAATCAAATTTATTTATAACAAACAAAAAAAATACGGGGTGGTGAACCCCGTACTTATCATGCAACTCGCTCTACCATATACCCATGTTCGCGACGATCAGCGTTGAAACGCTTGGTGGTTTTCCACTTCCTACCATGTAGCATAGTTTTAGGTGGCGTTGCAGGGCGTCCTTTGCCTTCATCCCAGTCGGACTTAGAAACTGGTTTCCAGAACCAGTCACCAATGCCATAGGAATCATCGATCCAAGGATAAGAGAACCCACGACCACGAGTCTCTGCCTGAATCATAGACTGACGCAGACGCTCGTTGCCCCTTACATACGCAAACTTAGCAGTAATCGGGTTTGGATCTGTGGAATCGGTTGCTGTAAATAGGTTTGTGGGTGTTGCTGTCATGTGATATTAGGTGTTTTTGACCCTCGTATTATACGTAGTTACAAAGGACCTGTCAAGGGGACAAAAGACCTAAATAGAACTAGTTCCTACGATCGAGACGATGAAGAAATTTCTTCCTCTCGTTATGCTTCTGATGACCGCGAGCGTTGCTAACGCTGGTGGACTTGTATCAAAACATGCAGCAAGTGTTCAACTAACTGTGGACTCGGCAAGAACGCAGGCAACTAGAATCGGTTCATCGTTTAGTATTTCAGGATCAAATATTGATACCACGGACGGAACGACCGCCCATACAGTATCTGCTGGTACTATCACCTCTGGTGTATACAGTCCTGGCACTATCTCTGCAACACAGGACACAGCAGGTTCGGCCTTCTCGTTTAGTCAGTCATACACACAGGCTGATGCAGTTCCATCTGCTGCCCCTACT